>UMGC01031900.1_pt1 | contig 23623 bp, 19 predicted proteins | sample 1965151 | NCBI WGS metagenome assembly UMGC01 (sample SAMEA4836061, study PRJEB28245) | human gut metagenome | biome: gut microbiome; material: fecal sample | place: Denmark | collected 2008 | reverse complement strand
CAGCTTGCCGGAACGGATAAAGAACACCTGAACCACGGCATCCCGTTCATCTCTTGCTAATGCAATGATATCCTTATCTTCGCCATCGGTATTTGTGATCTTCTGTTTCTGTGCCACTGCCCGCACACTTCCTAACAGTTCCCGATACTCAATCGCTTTTTCAAAATTCATCTCATCCGAAGCCTGCTGCATCTTACTTTCGAGCTCCGTGATGATCTCCTTATAATTTCCATTCAGAAAATCCATCACTTTTCGGATGTTTTTTGCATATTCCTCTTTGGTGACATACCCCTGGCATGGTGCCTGGCACTGATGGATATGATAGTTCAGACACGGACGCTCTTTTCCGATATCCCGTGGCAGCTTACGGTTGCAGGTGCGCACCTGATAGAGCTTGTGGAGCAGATCTATGGTGTCCTTGACTGCCCCGGCACTGGTGTAAGGTCCGAAATACCGTGACTTATCTTTTTTCATCTGACGACAAAAGAGGACCCTGGGATATTCTTCTCCCAGCGTCACTCTGATATACGGATAAGTCTTATCATCCCGGAGCATCGTATTGTACTTTGGACGATGCTCCTTTATTAAATTACACTCTAAGATCAGCGCTTCTAATTCTGAGTCCGTAACAATATATTCAAACCGTGCGATCTGCTGTACCATATGATCTTTTTTGATCCCTTCATTATGGCTTGGTCTGAAATACTGTCTGACACGATTTCGCAGTTTGATCGCTTTTCCAACATAGATGATGGCATCGTTTGCATCATGCATGATATAGACTCCCGGCTTTTCCGGCAGTTTTTTTAATTCTTCCTCAAAATCAAACATCGGTCTCCTGTTCAAAATCCTCTTCCCTGGAATTCTCTTTATTTGGATCTTCTTCCTCTGACTCTTCTTTTTCCGAAGTTGCCTTATTCAGATCTACTGTGTGAGTTGCTTCTTCTCCAACCCGAAAATCTACGGAAGAACCCTGTTTTGCCACATTCTCTTCCTCCGGCTCCGGGATTCCTTTCAATTCGCGGTAAATCTTCATAAATTCTTTTCCGGTAATATTCTCTTTCTCATAAAGATGTGCTGCGATCTTATCGAGTACCTCCCGATTTTCTGAAAGAAGCTGTTTTGCTTTCTCATAGCTTTCCTTCAACATCTTCATGACTTCTTTATCAATCTCGGCTGCGGTCTCTTCACCACAGTTCAGTCTTGCTTCTCCGTCTAGATACTGACTCTCTACCGTTGCAAGTCCCATCAGTCCGAACCGCTCTGACATTCCGTACTGTGCTACCATGGCACGGGCAATTCTTGTTGCCTGTTCAATATCATTTGACGCTCCGGTTGTTACAGAATGAAATACGATCTCTTCTGCTGCACGTCCTGCCATAAAGGTTACTAAATCTTCTTCTAATTCCTCTTTAGATTTTAAGAATTTTTCTTCCTCCGGCACCTGCATCACATAACCGAGTGCTCCGTGGGTACGCGGTACAATTGTAATCTTCTGTACCGGCTCTGTATTTTTCTGCAATGCAGTCACTAACGCATGACCAACCTCATGATATGCTACGATCTTCTTTTCCTTCGGTCCCATAATGCGGTCTTTTTTCTCTTTTCCTGCAATGACCACTTCTACCGATTCAAACAGATCGGCCTGGCTGACATATTTTCTGCCATGCTTTACGGCATTAATTGCTGCTTCGTTGATCATATTTGCCAGATCGGAACCGACCGCTCCTGAGGTTGCCAATGCGATCGCATTCAGATCTACGGTCTCATCCATCAGGACATCTTTGGCATGCACCTGAAGGATTGCCTCTCTTCCTTTTAAATCCGGTTTATCTACAATGATCCGTCTGTCAAAACGTCCCGGACGAAGTAATGCCTTGTCCAATACTTCCGGACGGTTGGTTGCTGCTAAGATCAGCAGTCCCTTGGATGCATCAAAACCATCCATCTCTGAAAGTAACTGGTTCAGCGTCTGCTCTCTCTCATCGTTTCCGCCATAACGGGCATCTCTGCTCTTTCCGATGGCATCGATCTCATCAATAAAAATAATACATGGTGCCTGCTTCTGTGCCTCTTTGAAAAGATCACGCACTCTGGATGCACCGACACCGACAAACATCTCTACGAAACTGGAACCTGCCAATGAGAAAAACGGTACATTTGCCTCGCCCGCAACGGCTTTTGCAAGTAACGTCTTACCGGTACCAGGAGGGCCTACTAACAACGCTCCTTTTGGCAGCTTCGCACCGATCTCTGTATAACGTTTCGGATTGTGCAGGAAATCTACGACTTCCTGTAAAGACTCTTTGGCTTCGTCTTCTCCTGCAACATCTTTAAAGGTAACTCCGGTCTGTTTTTCCACATAGACCTTAGCATTGCTCTTGCCAACGCCCATCACTCCGCCGCCGCCCATCCGGCGCATTAAGAATCCAAGCAGTACCCATACCAATACTAACGGGATCACAAAACTTAAAATGTTATAGATCCATACGGAAGTATTATCCGGGATCGTTCCTTTGATATTGACATCGTGTTTTTCCAAAGTCTTTAACAGATCCGGATTTTCCACGATTCCCGTGTAATAGGTCTTTTTGATCGTAGTAAGACCGTTATTTACCTTTGTGTCTTTTTTCTCCTCTTTCGGAGTGATCTTGATCTCTGACGAACCGATCTCGACACTCTCTACCTTGTCCTCTTCCACCATTTTCAAAAACTGGGAATAGGTAATCTCCTCACTCGACATCTGATCCATCTTGCTGTTCACATAGCTCATAATAAACAGCATTACCAGTGAAACCAGTAAAAACGCTAAAAACATCTGCCCGTTTTTGTTGTTCCGATTATTATTGTTATTATTATTGTTGTTATTTCCGTTCATCTGATTGTTATCCATGCTCTCCTCCATGCTGCATCATAGTTCTTGCAGTATCGTACTTATTATATGTTTCTTTTCTATTAAAATCAATACGAATATCGTGAACTTTTCTTGTCCTTTCTAAAGTTTTTCTAAACTTTTTTGATTTCTTTTTCTAAAATTGTGGATTTCTTTTTTCTCTAGTTGTATAATATATGAGTTATTTTAAATTCAGGAAACATTTATATATAATTTTTAAGGAGGAAACACCTATGCCTGTAAAATATGTCTTTGTCACCGGAGGAGTTGTTTCGGGACTCGGAAAAGGCATTACTGCCGCATCTCTCGGCCGTCTTTTAAAAGCCAGAGGTTTTAAGGTAACAATGCAGAAATTTGACCCTTATATCAATATTGATCCGGGCACGATGAACCCAATCCAACATGGAGAGGTTTTTGTAACAGATGACGGTGCAGAAACTGATTTAGACTTAGGTCACTATGAACGTTTTATTGATGAGAGCTTGAGCAAAAATTCCAACGTTACAACCGGTAAAGTATACTGGTCTGTACTTCAGAAAGAACGCCGCGGCGATTTTGGCGGAGGTACTGTTCAGGTAATTCCTCATATCACAAATGAGATTAAGAGCCGTTTTTACCGCAATTTTACCTCTGAAGATACACATATTGCGATCATCGAGGTCGGTGGTACGGTTGGAGATATTGAAAGTCAGCCTTTCTTAGAGTCCATTCGCCAGTTCCAGCATGAGGTCGGACATGAAAATGCCATGCTGATCCATGTTACACTGATTCCTTATATTAAGGCATCCGGCGAATTAAAAACAAAACCGACACAGGCAAGTGTAAAAGAATTACAGGGAATGGGTATCCAGCCGGATATCATCGTCTGCCGTTCCGAGCAGCCGTTAGACCAGGGGATCAAAGATAAGATCGCTCTTTTCTGTAACGTACCAAACGATCATGTATTACAGAATCTGGATGTGGAATATTTATATGAAGCTCCGCTTGCAATGGAAGAAGAGCATCTTGCACAGGTTACCTGTAAATGCTTAAATCTGGAATGTCCAACACCGGACTTAACCGATTGGAAAGATATGGTCAATGCCCTGCGTCATCCGAATAAGGAAGTAGACATTGCACTGGTCGGAAAATATATTCAGCTCCACGATGCTTACCTCTCTGTTGTGGAAGCATTAAAACACGGCGGTATTGCAGAACGTGCAACGGTCAACATCCACTGGGTGGATTCTGAAGAACTGAACGAAGAAAATGTGGACGAGGTATTAGGCTCTATGCAGGGTATCCTGGTTCCTGGCGGTTTCGGCAGCCGTGGTGTAGAAGGAAAAATCCTTGCAGCAAAATATGCCCGTGAGAACAAAATCCCATATCTTGGTCTCTGCCTTGGTATGCAGGTTGCAATTATTGAGTTTGCCCGTAATGTCTGTGGTTTCCATGATGCACACAGCATCGAGTTAGACCCGAACACTACTCATCCGGTTATTGCATTGATGCCGGATCAGGACGGTGTAGAGGATATCGGTGGTACTTTAAGACTTGGCGCATATCCTTGTGAACTGGACAAGGATTCCAAAGCCCACGCTGTTTACGGCGAGTCCACCATCCACGAAAGACATCGTCACCGTTACGAAGTCAACAATGATTACCGCAATGCACTGACAGAAAAAGGATTGAACCTCTGTGGTCTTTCTCCTGATGGAAGGATTGTGGAAATGATCGAGATTTCCGATCATCCATGGTTCATTGCTACACAGGCTCATCCGGAGTTCAAGTCCAGACCGAACAGACCGCATCCGTTATTCAAAGGATTTGTGGAAGCTGCCTGCAAATGTGAGCGTTAATTTCATGTAAGTTAATTACAGAAATGCTTTTATAAAAAAATATAGAAAAAGTCCCATGTGGTTCATACAGATTAAAATGTCATACTCTGAAATCTGTACGGACCGCATGGGACTTCTTTTTTTATTATTTACTATGGATCTCAAAAAATCCTATGTAACTATGCATTATTTATTATTCATCATTGTCTAAGAAACGCATCTTGTTCTTCTCAAGGTCGTTTCCTGCATACTCGTATTTAGAACTATTCATAATTTTCAGACACCGGCTGCAAAGTGTTCCGAAGGTAACTTTTGCTCCACATCTTGCACAACGGATGGATACCAATGCCCGCTTATCTCCATCTTCCTTATACTCAATCCTTCCTTCTTTGATCCACGCCTTCACTTTCTTTTGCGGGATTCCAAAATGCTCGGCTACCTGCATTTCCGTGACATCATTTTTACGAATGTAATCTCTGACCTTATCAAACAGTTGGTTCTCCTCACATGTCGGGCAAAGCTCTGCTTCGTAGGTCGGTGAAAGCACTCTTCCACAATTCTTACAATATCTGTACGCGCCTTTATCCTCTTCTGTCATATATCTTCACCGTCCCTCTTACTTACTTCTCTTCTATGTTATCTGCAATGGATTCTATTGTCAAGATATTGTCTATATTCAGGTAAAAAAATTGGAATGTTTTTCATTTTATACAATATCGGCTCTTGCATTTTCCATATTTAGGTGTTATACTTACCGCAGTAAATAAATAATGTAAGCCACAGAGACGAATGAGCAAGGTAAAAAAGATGCGAGAGCATCCTTATTTTCCTGCTCTTTTTTTGTATCTTGGTATGTAACTTCTGTCAATTTCCCTACCCAATATTGATAGAATCTACATAGATTTGACGGCGATGCCGTCAACCCATTTCCAAATTCGCTTGCAGCAAATGACTTCGTAATATATACAGACTACCCGGTCTGTTGCTCATGAGGGGAGCTATTAAGAATATAGGCTGCAAACATATGGATTTCTCCCATCTGCATCCGGACATACCCCGCCGGATGCAGATTAATCCAACCCAATCCAAAAACTGAATAATTCTTTTCATTTTTCACTATTTCATATATAATGAAGGATAGGATGCCGGATGGCATACTGTCCTTTTATTTTTTTATACAAGGAGGTACTTTATGCATTCTGAATTTATGGAAGCCTTAGAAAACTCTCCTGTCATCGCCGCCGTGAAGGATGATGACGGATTAAAAAAATGTTTAGAAACCGACAGTTCCATTGTGTTTATTCTCTATGGCGATATCTGCAATATTCCTCAGATTGTAGAAACAGTCAAATCTGCCGGGAAGATTGCCATGGTGCATGTGGATCTGATCCACGGACTCAGCCCGAAAGAGATCGCCATTGATTTTATCCACCAGTATACAAAAGCCGATGGTATTATTTCCACAAAGGCTCTGCTGATCAAACGTGCCAGCGAGCTTGATCTGTATACGATCCACCGTTTCTTTGTGATCGACTCCATGGCATATGAAAGTATTTTTAAAACCATGCGTGCCGGAAAACCGGACTGCATCGAGATTCTTCCTGCACTTATGCCAAAGGTCATTCAAAAGCTCTGCAAATCCTCTCCGATTCCGGTCATTGCCGGCGGTATGGTTTCAGAAAAAGAAGACATTATGGCTCTTTTACAGGCAGGTGCCGTTTCCGTCTCATCGACCAATCAGGATACCTGGTTTATCTGATATGATCAGGGTGGCAAAAAACCGTCATCGGTTCCATTCGGATTCCAATGACGGTTTTCTTTTTATCTTTTGAATACTTCCCTCTTATCTACTCGCATAGAATGATCTTATATATTCGCACTCTCTGCCGGAGCTGCCGGTGTATCCTGCGGTTTTTCTCCCTTAAATACCATACTTAAGAGAATTGGGGTGATCAGGGTTGTAACAATAACCACCAATACGATCGGTGCAAATAAGTCATCGCTTAACATGCCTGCCTGATAACCTTTCTGTGCCACGATCAAGGCAACCTCACCACGGGAGATCATGCCGACACCAATCCGCAATGCTTCTTTATTCGTACACTTGCATATTTTAGCACCCAGACCGCATCCCACAACTTTTGACAAAATAGCAATGATTAACAGGATAATGGAAAACAGGATCATGCTACCGTTCAAACCATCTAAGTTGGTCTTCATTCCGATACTTGCAAAGAATACCGGTGAGAAGATTAAGTACGCAGGTATCTCAACTCTTCGATTGACATAAGTTTCGATTTTCATAGAGCAAAGCATCAGTCCTGCAAAATATGCACCTGTAATATCTGCGATTCCAAAGAACTTTTCGGATACATATGCCATTAAGAAACAGAATGCCAATGCAAGGATTGCAGTTCTTCTCAATTGATCCTGTGACTCTAAGAATGGTTTCAGTTTTGCCAGTACAAACCAGATGACTGCGATCACAACAAAGTAAAGTGCGATCTTACCAAATACGGCTGCCGGATTGACACTGGTATCTTCTAAACTGGTTACGATTGTCAATACGATGATACCAAGGATATCGTCAATGATCGCTGCTCCTAAAATCGTAGAACCGACCTTTCCTTTTAAATGTCCTAACTCTCGCAGCGTCTCGACCGTGATACTAACCGAGGTTGCCGTCAGCACCGTTCCGACAAATACTGCTTTCATACACTCATGAAAACTTGATACATCTACATGGAAGTATAATGCATATGCAATAAATCCTCCTACTAACGGAACGATAACTCCACACATTGCAACAATAAAGGAAGCTACACCGTTTGCCTTTAATTCCGATAAATCGGTCTCAAGTCCTGCACAGAACATCAGTAAGATAACACCGATCTCTGCCATGTATGCTAAGAAATTTCCATCACTCTCCATCTGTACCAGATTCAATACGGATGGTCCTAAGATAACGCCCGCCACCAAAGCACCTACAACCTGTGGCATCTTAACTTTTTTAGAAAAAATACCCAGTACTTTTGTGGAAACTAAAATAATCGCCAGAAACAGCAAAAAATTAAATGATTCCATATTGCTATTCACTCCTTTTTATTTTCTTAATTACAGTCATGCAACTTCCCCGATATAAGCCTATATCTTCATGCGTTGACTTTTCTGTTACATATAATACTCTCATTTGTTAAAAAAAGCCACCTAAATTTTATAAACATTTTTTTAAATTTTAATAGATTTTATTGTGAAAATTTACGAATTTTTACAATAAACACAGGGATTTTGCGGATTTTAAGGGTGGTGCTAAAAGAATGTTAAGATTTTAACAGATTTGATAAAATGTACAAATAAAATTCAAAGATAAACTCTGATAAATCCTGATAAACCGGGAAAAGTCCTTAGGACTTGCGGTTCCTAAGGACTTTCCGAGGAGTTTAGTTATGAAAATGTTAATCTATATATAAGGTAATTGCTGCCTCATTCATTTGATGTTTTCATTATAGGAACTATTTATGACCAAACTGTGACGCAAAACTTAAAGGATTCTAAAATAAATCTAAACCTTTCTTTTATATTTTTTATACTTGGTTAAGATTTACAGTTCCCAGTGCAGGCTGCTGCCCCTCTCCCCCTTAGAAACAACCAGCTTTTTCTCCATCTGCTCCTTTAATTCATTGACATGCGAGATGATCCCGATCTGTCTTCCACTGCCGGTCAGTTCTTCTAAGACATTTAATGCCTGCGTTCTTGAGATGTCATCCAAAGAGCCAAAGCCTTCGTCGATAAACATCATTTCCAACTGTACCGCTCCCGCAGTCCTCTGCACAATGTCCGAAAGTCCCAGTGCCATCGAAAGTGCCGCCATGAATGCCTCTCCGCCGGATAAGGTACGGACATCTCTGATCGCATTTGTAACCAGGCTGTGTACTACCAGATCCAATCCCTCATTTTTTCCCTTGCCGCTCTCCTGACCTTCTTTTAACTGTAAGACAAAGCTTCCACGGCTCATTTTGATCAGTCTTCGGTTTGCTTCCTTTAAAATCTGTTTAAAATACTTCCTCTGTACATAGGTCTCAAAGTCCATCTTCATACTTCCACTCAACCGTCCGTTTGCCGTGCGGTTCAGCGTATCTGCAACTGCTGCCTGCTCTTTGAACTGCTCCCGTTTCGCATCATACTTTTGCAGGTTCTGACGGATACGCTCATTGATCTCCTGTGTGGTATGAAGCTGCCGCAGTCTGTCCTCTGCGTTTTGAACCTCCTCCGACAGCTCTCTTTGCTGCTGTTTTTTCTCCGTAAGTTCCAGTGGCTTGCGACCCTCGGTCTCCTGTAACAGCTGTTCTTTCTGACCTTTGTAGACTGCTTCCTGCTCCTGTGTCTGCGATAACTCTTCCTGTGTCTTTTTTACGGAAGATTCTAACTGCTGCTTTAACTGCCTGTTCTTTTCTAAGATTGCCATGGCTTCTTCTTTTCCCGAATAGACCAGATTCTTAGAAGTAAGCTCTAGCTCTTTTGCCGCCTCCGCTAAGAGTACCCGGATCTCCGTCTCTTCCTGCTGCCTTTTCGTATCGTAGGCACTTTTTGCTTCCATATATTGTCTCTCGCTCTGCTCCCGGTGTTCTTCTGCCTCTGTCCGTTTCTTCCTTGCCTTTTTCACTTCTTCTTCGGATGGTACATCCTCAGCCATTTTTGCCAGAGACGGATGATGTGTGGAGCCGCAGACCGGACATGGCATCCCTTCTTCTAAGTCCTTTGCTAAAATCCCTGCCTGCTCATGGAAAAATGCCTCATAAACACGCTCATACTCTGCTACGGCTTCTTTTGCCTTCGTAACCCAGATGTTCCACTCCTTTTGTGACGTTTCCATACGCTGCTTTAAGGTCCCAAGAACTCCCTGATCCTTTTCTAAATCCGCTAAACGTTTCTTTCCGCTTTTCTCTTTTTCCTTTGCCTGTTCTGCCTGTTCATAGAGCGGTAGGGAATGTTCAATGTCAGCGATCTCTTTTTGGATGCTCTCTCCTTTTTTTTCAATTTCCTGCTTTGCAGCTTCATGTGCCTGTTTTGCAGTTTCTACTTTGTGTTGTAAATCTTTCAGTTGTTCCGTCACCACGTTTAAGTGTTCAAACTGACGGTTCACCTGCTCCTGCACGCTGATGTCTTTCGTCAGTTGTTCTACGGCTTTTGCTTTTTCATCTTTTATTTTCTGTACGTCCGTGGTTTCTTTTTTACAGGCTTCGATATTTTCCTGTAACAGGCTTTGTACCTCTTCACATGGAAATAAGTCATGCTCTAACAGTTCCTGCATCTTGAGCTTTCCGGCTTCATCCAACCGGACACCGGAGGCCTCCTGCCGCAATGCCTGCTCCTGTTTTTCTAACTCATCCTTTAAGATAGAAGCCTGCTGGCGGAAGTAGTCCTGGATCTTCGCACAGTAACCGGTCTGAAAGATCTTAGAAAAGATTGCCTTTCGATCATCGGATTTTGTATACAACAGCTTTAGAAAATCGCCCTGTGCCAGCATAGCGGTCTGGGTGAACTGGTTGACATCCAGCCCCACTAAATTCACGATTTCGCGGTCTGTCCCCTGCTTTTTCTCCGGGAACACCTGTCCGTCCGGCAGGATCAGCTCAACATTCTTTGGAATATTCCGCAGTGTGGTATTGCCGTTTTTCAATTCCTTTTGTATCTTATGCTCCGGATTTCTTCTCACCTGATAGATCTTTCCGTGGCTTAAAAACGTCAGTTTCACATAGGTCTCTGTCTTTGCATCTGCAAACTGACTGCGCATCATACTGCCGCTTCGTTCCCCGCCGCTGGTCTCATCATAGAGCGCATAGGCAATCCCATCAAAAATCGTCGTCTTTCCTGCTCCGGTATCTCCGGTGATCAGAAAGAGTCCGCTTCCTGCTTTTGTAAAATCCACCTCTACCAATCCGGCATACGAGCCAAAGGCAGACATCTCTAACTTTAACGGTTTCATTCTGCTCCCCCTTCTATGATCTCATTCCAGGCATCCTGTGCCGCCTCCTGCTCCGCTTCATTCATGCTTCTGCCCTGCACTGTTTCAAAAAATGAGGCAAACGATTCAAACAGGCTTTCGGTCTCCTCTTCTTCCTCATAAAGATCTAAAATCCTGCGTGTTCTTTCATTATCAATACGGATCTCTAAAATATGGTCAAACACCAGCTCTAACTGTTCCTTTGGCATATACGGTTCTTCTTCATCCGTTAAGGTAATGCTGACAAAATCTTTCGCATGCTCTCTCTGCTCTAATACCTCCTGCAGTGTTCCCCGCAGCACGCAAAGTTCCCGCAGCGGCTTTAACTGCTTTTTTCGTACAAGCGGCTCCTGTCCTTTTTCTCCTAATTCCACAATCTGAAAAGATTTCTCATGGGATGCTTCACTTACGGAATATTTGAGTGGTGTTCCTGAATAGTAACACTGTCTTTTTCCAATCCTCTGCGCCCTGTGGATATGACCAAGTGCCACATAGTCAAAATCCTCTAACAGTCTCGTATCGATCTCATCAATCCCGCCCGCCATGCGGATCTCTGAATCACAGGTGAGCGGCTCGCTGCCACCGGATAAATAGAACTGATGTGACAATAGAACGTTTCGTTTTGTTGTATCTATTTCTTCCTCTTCTAATAATTTTTTTACTGCTTCTTCATAGCTGTCTATTTTTTCTTCTTCGTATTTTTTCCGCAGATGCGACGGTTTGGTAAATGGCAGCAGATAAAAGCATACTTCCCCGGCAGGATCCGTCATCGTCACTTTTCGGATCTTTTCGTCTGCTTCCCGCGGCGGCAGACCGGCAATGAACACGCCCTCTTTTTCTAAGAGTTCCCGTGCAAATTCTAACCGCTCCCCACTGTCATGGTTTCCCGCAATGATAAGGATCAGTGCCTTTGGCAATGTTTCTTTTAACTCTGTTAAAAACCAGTCAAACAGACTGACCGCCTCTGCAGACGGAATCGTTTTATCATAAATATCGCCACATAACAGAACGGCATCCGGCTGTTCCTCCTTTGCCGCTTCCAAAATCTGGTGAAAGACGTATTTTTGATCTTCTAAAAGTGAATAATAAAATAAATGTTTTCCAATATGCAGATCACTTAAATGAAAAAATTTCATAGCTCCTCCTTTTCTATCTGTACGAGTCCGCTTCGCTATGTTATACTAACATCATAAACAAAACATTTGTTCTTGTCCAGTGGATTTTTTATCCGACATTTTTATTTGACGGAACAGACCTATTTTATTAGGAAGAGATTCAGAACAAATTCAGAATGAGTTTTAGGACAAAATTTAGAACAAATTTTAGAAAGAGTTTTAGAAAGAAATCTGCAAAAAGGAGATTGGGAACTTGGAACCGGTTATTTTTCATATTGACGTAAATTCCGCTTTTTTAAGCTGGACTGCCATTGAACAACTGAAAAATGGAAGCACGGTCGATCTGCGCACGATCCCGGCCATTATCGGCGGAGACCGCGAGAGCCGTCACGGGATCGTACTGGCAAAGTCTACTTCTGCAAAAACGTTTGGTATCAAAACCGGCGAACCGGTCGCACATGCTCTTCGAAAATGCGAATCCCTGGTTATCGCACGTCCGGATCATGCGATGTACCGTCAGTATTCCAAGCAGCTTATGACGCTTCTGCGTACGTTTACACCGGACATTGAACAGCTTTCCATTGATGAATGTTTTTTGGACTTTACACCGATCGCCTATCAATATGAATCTCCGATTGCCGGAGCCACCCTTATTTCTAAGACTGTCAAAGAGCAACTCGGCTTTACCGTTAACATCGGGATCGCACCGAATAAGCTGCTCGCTAAGATGGCAAGTGATTTTGAAAAACCAGACCGCATCCACACGCTCTGGAAAGAAGAGATCCCGAAAAAACTCTGGCCGCTTCCTATCGAGGACCTTTATATGGTAGGAAGATCCAGTTCTACCAGACTTCGTTCTCTTGGGATCACAACGATCGGAGAACTCGCACATACCGACAAAGATTTTTTAATGCGGGAATTCAAAAGCCATGGGCTGCTCATGTGGGAATATGCCAACGGAATCGCTCCCGCAGAAGTCCACAGCACTGTTGAAAAATTAAAAGGAGTCGGCAATTCCACGACTTTGGCACAGGACGTTTCGAATGCTGATGATGCCAAAAAAGTGCTGCTTGCCTTAGCGGAACAGGTCTCTTCGAGACTCCGAAAGTCCAATCAGCTTGCACAGTCCGTAACCGTGGAGATCAAGTACAGCACGTTTCAACGTACTTCGCACCAGAAGGTGCTGCTCTTTCCCACGAACTCGACCCAGCCGATCTATGAGCTTTCCTGTCGTCTTTTTGACGAGCTTTGGAACCACACCCCGATAAGATTACTCGGTATCCGCACCGGAAAACTCTTAGATGAGGATGCACCGGTCCAGATGACTCTGTTTGACTCCGGTTATTTAGAAGCAAAATCCGAAAAGCAGCAGAAATTAGATGCTGCCTTGGATCAGATCAAATCCCGCTATGGAGAAAATGCTGTCATACGCGGCAGTTTTTTCCCTGAAAAAGAAGAACCCTGACTATTGTATTTTCCCCGAAATTGGCTTAAAATGGAACTGTTTGAGTTAAAATCACAAAAAGAGGAGGATTGTATGTTAGGAATTATTGGAGCAATGGACGAAGAAGTTGCAAAGATCAAAGAGCATATGACAGATGTGGTAGTCCACAGCAAGGCTTCCATGGATTTTTATAAAGGATTTTTAAATGGAAAGGAAGCTGTTGTTGTACGTTCCGGTATCGGTAAAGTCAATGCCGGTATCTGTACACAGATCCTTGTCGATGATTACGACGTCGATGCTGTCATCAACACCGGAATCGCCGGCTCTTTAAATAAGGATATCGATATCGGGGATATTGTGTTGTCCACAGATACGTTAGAGCATGATATGGATGCCGTTTCTTTCGGTTATCCGCTGGGTCAGATCCCAAGAATGGACACGCTTTCTTTTACGGCAGATGAGCATCTTCGAAAAGTTGCCAAAGAATCCTGTGACAAGGTTCTTTCCGGTGTAAAGGTATTTGAGGGTCGTGTGGTAAGCGGTGACCAGTTTGTTTCCAGCCATGAGAAAAAGGACTGGCTGGTAGAGACCTTCGGCGGTTACTGTACCGAAATGGAAGGTGCTGCGATCGCACATGCCGCTTATCTGAACAACATCCCGTTTTTGATCATCCGTGCCATTTCCGATAAAGCAGATGACAGTGCTTCTATGGACTATCCTGCATTTGAAAAAATGGCAATCGCGAACTCTGTAACTTTGATCTTAGAAATGGCAGGTAATTTATAATGGAAAAAATCGCAAGTTTTACTGTAGATCATTTAAGACTTCTTCCGGGTGTTTATGTGTCCAGAAAAGACCATGCCGGAAGCGAAGTGCTTACCACTTTTGATATCCGCATGACACGCCCGAATTTTGAACCGGTCATGAATACTGCGGAGATACACGCTATCGAGCATCTGGGTGCAACTTTTTTACGCAATCATAAGGATATTGCCTCAAAAACCATTTATTTTGGACCGATGGGCTGCCGCACCGGATTCTATCTGATCCTTGCCGGCGATTACGAATCTGAGGACATCGTTACACTTTTAACAGAAATGTTTACGTTTATCCGTGATTACGAAGGTACGATCCCGGGAGCTGCCGCTAAGGACTGTGGCAATTATTTAGACTTAAATCTGCCTATGGCAAAATATGTTGCAAAAAAATACTTAGAGGAAGTGTTAGAGCATATTTCGGATGACAGACTCCACTATCCGGCATAGCCGATGCACTTTTTGGCAATTTCTGTCAAACTACAGTTGAGAACAACATCCCGCCATAGTATAATGTAGCTTGATTGTTATATATTTATCAAAAATTTGGAGGAACTATGTTAGAATTAAAAAATATCAGTTATGAAGTCGATGACGACAATGAGAATAAAGAGATTCTAAAAAATGTCAATCTGACGATTAATGAACATTTTGTGGCGATCACCGGTCCTAACGGTGGCGGTAAATCCACACTTGCCCGCATCATTGCCGGCATTCATACACCGACCAGCGGTCAGATCCTGTTTAACGGAGAAGACATTACAGATCTCAGCATTACTGAGCGTGCCAAACGCGGTATCAGCTTTGCTTTCCAGCAGCCGGTCCATTTCAAGGGACTGACGGTAAAAGATCTGGTAAATATTGCAGCAGGCAAACCGATGTCTGTCAGCGATATCTGTGATATTCTCTCTGAGGTTGGTCTTTGTGCCAGAGAATACATTGACCGTGAAGTGAACTCCAGCCTTTCCGGCGGTGAGTTAAAGCGAATCGAGATCGCTACTATTTTAGCAAGAGGAACCCAGCTTTCTATTTTTGACGAGCCGGAAGCAGGTATTGATCTCTGGAGCTTTAACAGCCTGATCAAGGTATTTGAAAAAATGAGAGATGAGATCAACGGCTCTATCCTGATCATCTCCCATCAGGAGCGTATTTTAAACATTGCAGATAAGATCATCGTCATTGCAAACGGCAGCGTGGATTCCATCGGTTCGAAAGAAGAGATCATGCCACGCCTGATGAACCAGCCAAGCACTTGCAAGACATTAACAGATAAAGCATAAAAAGGAGGTCTTAGCATGGATGCCATTCAGAAGAATTTATTAGAGCAGGTTGCGGGACTGCATGAGATCCCGGAGGGAGCTTATAACATCCGTTCGGACGGACAGCTTGCCGGACGCAACACTACTGCGAATATTGATATTATTTCCAAACAGGACAAGTCCGGTATCGATATTTATATCAAACCGGGAACTACAAATGAAAGTGTACACATTCCGGTTATTTTAAGCCAGAGCGGTTTACAGGAGTTAGTCTATAATGATTTCCACGTCGGAGAGAACTGCGATGTTACCATTATTGCAGGCTGCGGTATCCACAACTGTGGAACTGATACTTCAAAGCATGACGGTGTACACACCTTCTATGTTGGAAAAAATTCCAAAGTCCGCTACATCGAAAGACACTATGGAGAAGGCGATGGACGGGGTGAGAACATTATGAATCCTGAGACCGTTGTCCACTTAGAAGAGAACGCCTATATGGAAATGGAGACCACCCAGATCAAGGGAATCGATTCCACCAACCGTATCACCAGAGGCGACTTAAAAGACGGAGCGACTTTAGAGGTCCGCGAAAAGATCATGACACACGGAAAACAGTATGCAAAGACTGATTTCCATGTAGAACTCAACGGAAAGGATTCCAGCACCAATATCGTATCCCGTTCCGTTGCCAAGGGCGAATCCCATCAGGTCTTTTTAGCAAAGATCAGCGGTAACAATAAATGTGCCGGCCACAGCGAATGTGATGCCATCATTATGGAAAATGCCCATGTTGATGCTACGCCGGAGCTTTCCGCTAATAACATTGATGCCAGCCTGATCCACGAAGCTGCGATCGGTAAAATTGCAGGTGACCAGTTGATCAAACTGATGACACTTGGTCTGACCGAAGCAGAAGCCGAAGAACAGATCATCAACGGATTTTTAAAATAATATTTGAAAATAGAAAAATGCACGCGCAGATTTACGCGTGCATTTTTATTGCTTATTTCACAGGACTTCTACCTGCTTCTTATCTCTTCTGTGGCTCTCCACAATATTTACACTTATAATGTCCAATTACGTCCGCTCCACTTCATACCACACGTTGTACACCATCCGTGTTCTCCCTTCTTAACAACCCTGTCGTAGTATACAGGGGTATGATTGTAGTGCCATGCACCACACTCTACACATTTACCCTTACTCCATTTGTGAGTATCCGTGTTTTTACATTTTTTGAATATATTTTTTTTATTTTTACATTTGTGGTATTTATCATTAACTTCTTTAAATGAACAGTATTTGTATCCACTTATCGTACAACTGGTATGTAAAGTCTCGAACTTAAAGTTCACTGTCTTTACTTCCTCTTGTTTTTCTTCTTCCTTTTCTTCTTTCTTTTCCTCTACAGGCGGATCTACGAATCTGATGATGATGATACTCGGCTCCTCATCTTTTATTTTTTCAATCTTCTGTGTTGGCTCATCCTCCTCGATCATTTTGATCTGTGTGGAATCATCCTGTGACTTCTTTTCATCTTCATCGTCATCTTTTGCCATTTCTTTTGTTTCAAAGATGATCCGGATCGGTTCCATTGGTTCCTCGGACGCAGATTTATCTTCTGTTTTAGCGGTATCCTTTGTCTTTGAGTCTTTCTGTTCCTCCTCTATCTGCTGTAGGGAGAACTCTACTGTGTCCTCGCTTCCCTCTACTCTCTTTGCTACGAGCTGGTTCAAAACAGAATCATCTTTCTTTTTCGGAACATCTGTCTTTCCCACCTTATAATTCATATGATCGCTGGAAATGACCAGTTTGCTTCCATTGTCTGTTTCACATATGATAGAGTTGCCATTTTTCTTAATATTTTTTATGGATGCATTCACAATGTCTTCTGAAACGTATATTAAGACTTCTCCGTTTTCATACGGCTTCATACGGATTCCAAGCTGATTGATACCATCCGCTGCATCCATCTGTATCGTACCTGCATTTTCATCTTTCCCAAACTGCAAAGTAAGATTATTCAGTTCTTTATGCTCTGACAGCATCGAAAACTCGCGTAACTGCTTTTCATCCTTTTCATTTACATATAACAGATTTCTTTTTCCATCCTCTGACTCACCGGAAAAAATTTTCAGATTGTCCGGGATCGAAGAGATTTCTTTTCCATCCATATCCTCGAACTTGGTATTTTGTTCATTCCCTGTCAGTGATACTAAATTTGCCAGTCTCTTTGTTTGTTTAGCACAGCGTTTACATATATCTACCACTTGTGCTGTCTTTTTATCATAGATTGCACCCGATAGATACTCATGTCCAAGTGCCGCTATGGTTTCCTGTTTTTGGATTACTTCATTACAATCAGAACAGTGTGTTCCTTCTGTCAGACCGCTCTGCTCACAGGTTGCCTTTACCGCCTTGTCGGTTACGATCGTATGACCTTTCGCCGGGATCTCTTTTTGCTTGGTAATGACTTCGTTACATACAGAACAATGCTTTCCTTCCGTCAGACCGCTCTGCTCACAGGTTGCCTTTACCGCCTTGTCGGTTACGATCGTATGACCTTTTGCAGGGATCTCTTTTTGCTTGGTAATGACTTCGTTACATACAGAACAATGCTTTCCTTCCGTCAGACCATTCTGCGTACAGGTTGCCTCCACTGCCTGATCCGTTACGATCGTATGTCCCAGTGGTGCTATTCTTACCCTTCTTTGCGTAATCGTATTGCAGACGGTGCAGAAAATTCTGTCTGTCCATCCGTATTCTGTACAGGTTGCCGGTGTACCTTTTTTCTTTTGAAGTACATGGCGTTTTTTCCGTACTTTCTTCTGCTCCACAAGAACCTGATTACAGACGGAACAGTGTTTTCCTTCTGTCAGACCTTCCTTGCTGCAGGTTGCCTCTACTGCCTTGTCAGTTACAGCATGGTGTTTTTTCGGTGCTAACTTTTTCTGCTTCTGAATCACTTCATTACAGACAGAGCAATGTTTTCCTTCTGTCAGACCGCTCTGTGTACAGGTCGGTGTCACTCCTTTGTCCGTTACGATCGTATGACCTTTTGCCGGTGTGGTCTCTGTTTTCACTTCGTTGCAATTCTGGCAGGTATACTGTACCTCGCCGGTAGTCACACATCCTGCTTCCCTGATCTGTTTCTTATCGCCCCACTCATGCCCTGTCGCCGGAATGATTTCTGTTGTATACTGTGTATTACAGTACAGACAGTAGATCAGCCACTCTCCGTCCTCTGTACAGGTTGCCATTTTCACCAATTCTTTCTTATCCTCATTCGGAACATGTTTGCCGTCTTTTGCCTCCTTGCATCCTGTCTCATCCGCAAAAACCGTCCCCGGTATGGATGTCAGACACACAACTGTTGCGGTTGCAACACACAACATCCTTTTCCATATTTCTTTTTTCATCCTAGCCCTCCTATTCTTTTTCCTATGCTATGCCTTCTTTCCTTCTTTCGTAGTCATCACTGCTTCAAATCCCCGATGCGCCTGCACGATGGTATCTTCTATCAGTTTTTGTGCAATAGATTGCAGATCCACCTCTAATACCGCATCGATCACTGCATCCTGCTTCTCCTTGGGCACCTGATAGAGTGTAAAACAGCACTGCAGATGCCGTCTGATCTTATCCTCTATCTTAAAGTACAGATGACAGTGCTTCGCCATAAATCCACGGGTGATTCCCCCGGAAGCAATATCCATTTCATAAAAATCCTTTTTTTCTGCTTCGGGAAGATAATCGGCAAAGATCACGCTCAGCCTTTCTGCTGTATTGTTATATATATATTCACAGGTTGTCGGCAGTGAGTACGCCATCACATATAATTCCCGTAACGGTTCCGACAACTCTGTAATATACATCTGCAACGCAGTCTCTATTCCATACAGCATCAGCGGATCTTTCTGCTCCCCTAAAAGCTGTTCTGCATTCTCAAACTGTCTATTGAACATCTGCTGTACCAATGTCAATAACAATGCCTCTTTATTCTCAAATGCAGCAAAAAACGATGATGGTGCCATTCCCGCTGCCCTTGCGATCGCCGCTGTCGTTGTCTTTTCATAGCCATTTTCTAAAAACAACTGGACGGCTGCTAAGAGCATTTTGTTTCTTCTCGCCACCCCTTTGGGCTGTAAACCTTTTGGCATTTTTCGCGCTCCTTTGACTGTAGTTTAGTATTCATTATTAACTATAGTCAATTTTAACATGCAAATATCAAAAATGCAATGACATTTCGGTATTTTCTCCCAAAGTCACAAAAGCAGTCCCGGCTTTGCGCATGTTGCCAGCCACTATGTTGTGAGCTGTCTTTTAACACCCTGACCTTGTCGCGAAAAAAAGTCAGGTACAGATTCCCTAGAAACGGACTGTACCTGACTTTTTTGATTTCTCTATATATTTTGTACAAAAATTTTATATTATCTTACATCTGGTGTCTTACCACTGCATATTCATCATCCAGACGATAATACGGACAGTTGTCAAAACTTCCGGTCAGAAACTTTACCATATCATCCTCATCTAAATTCATATCACAGCAGTAGCACTCCATCTCATCGTCATAGACATAATTGACGCAGCTTTCACAATTACTTGCCATTGTATCTTCCCCTCCAATCCTTCGGACTATCCGGTTACCATTCTGCTCTCTTTCATTAACGATGTTTCCATACACGCGGTGCAAATAAGATCAACAGTGGGAAAATCTCCAGTCTTCCGATCAGCATATCAAAGATCATAACCAGCTTTGACAACACGGAAAATCCTCCATAACCGCCCATCGGTCCTACTACTTCCAGTCCCGGCCCGATATTATTTAATGTTGCTGCGATCGCGGTAAAATTCGTAACCATATCATGCTTATCCAGACTAAGCAGGAAAAGGGATGCCGCAAAAATAAACATGTATACGATCAGATACATATGTGTGGTGCGGATCGTTTCATCAGATACCGCCTTATCATCCATTTTTACAACCTTGACGCTTCGCGGATGGATCAGATGGCTGACTTCCCGGATCGAGGATTTGATATAAATGATCAAACGGCTGACCTTAATTCCGCCTCCGGTACTGCCCGCGCAGGCACCTACAAACATCAGCATGACTAAAATATTCTTTGAAAATGTCGGCCACAGATTGAAATCCGCAGTCGCATATCCGGTAGTTGTCATAACCGATGCCACTTGAAATGTTGCCAGATTCAGGTTATGCAACAGTTCACTTGCATTATGTGTTAAATCCAAAGTAATCAAAATAGATGCAATTCCAAAAATGGCAAAATACCAACGGACTTCTTCTATTTTAAAAGCATCACTGCTCTTTTTCATCAAAATCAGATAGAAGAAACTGAAATTGACACCAAACAGCACCATGAATATCGTAATGATCACCTGCTGCAGTGCCGTATAGCTTGCCGCACTGTCTACAACCAGACCAAAGCCTCCGGTTCCTGCCGTTCCAAGAGACATACACACGGCATCAAATGTCGGCAGCCCACTGATCAGCAAAGCAATGATCTCTAACATAGTCATTGTCAGGTAGATGAGATACAGTATTCCTGCTGTTTTTCGCATACGCGGCACCAGTTTGGATACGATCGGTCCCGGACTTTCTGCTCGCAGGATATGCATATTCTCTCCATCTGCTAACGGCAGTATCGCCATCATAAACACCAGTACACCCATACCGCCAATCCAATGGCTGAAACTTCGCCAGAAGAGTGCCGTATGAGAAAATGCTTCTACATTTTCCGCAATGCTTGCTCCGGTGGTTGTAAATCCGGATACGATCTCAAACAAGGCATCTACGAAATTTGGAATCTCACCACTGAGCCAGAGTGGGATTGCTCCGACCACACTGAGAACGATCCAGCTCAATGCCACACTGACAAATCCTTCTTTTGCAAAAAAACCGCCTTTTTCCGGCTTTTTCCATGTCATGATCCTTCCAAGGACAAAGCCTGCAATTGCTGTATACAAAAAATATTTTCCGGTTTCTTCGCTATAGATCAGGCTGACAAACCACGGTAACAGCATGAATGCTGACACAAATACCAAGACACAGCCCAAAATATATATCACAGTTTTTTTATTCATTTTCCTAACCTTCTAATATATCATCAATATCGTCCAGACCCAGATTTGTCGTTACGATGATGACACTGTCTCCACTCTGCAGCATATCATTTCCGCTTGGTGTGATCAGTTTCCCCTTTCTCTGTATTGAGCAGATCAGCAGATTTTTCTTAATCTTCAATTCACAGATTGGTTTGTTAGTGACTTTTGCTGTCTTGCTGACAATGAACTCCAAGGCTTCTACCCGTCCATCGATCATACGATAAAGTGTCTGTACATTACTTCCCATGGTGTTTTGCATTGCACGCACATAACGGATAATGGACACACCGGTAATGACCTTTGGCACGATCAGGCTGTCAATCCCCAGATCATCGACGACTTCGGGGAATTCAATCTTATCTATCTTTGTCATGGTCTTTGCATGTGACACTTTTTTCGCATAAAGAGAAAGCATGATATTTTCCTCATCGATATCGGTCATTGCCGCAAATGCATCTGTCTCACGGATTTCTTCTTCTAATAAAAGCTCTTTATCAATTGCTTCCCCCTGAATGATCATAGCATGTGGCAATGCTTCACTCAGTTCTTCACAACGCTTTTTATTTTCTTCAATGATCTTTACTTCCACTCCGGTATCCTGAAGGATTTTTGCAAGATAGAAAGAAATCATTCCTCCTCCTGCTACCATGACGGATTTGATTGGGTTCGCCGGTACACCGATCTTTTTAAAAAACGGAGTTGCCTCGCGGATCGGAAGGCTGACGGAAATTGCATCACCAGCCATCAGTACAAAATTACCATCCGGAATCCGGATCTCTTTTCCACGTTTTACAATACAAACCAGGATCTGTCTGCTGATCTTAACGGCAAATTCTGCAACACTCATTCCGTTTAATACGGATTTTTCCGGAATGACTACACGAAGCAGGGTCATTCCACCACGGAATTTCTCTACTGCAAGGGCAGACGGATACTGTATCAGACGTGCCATCTCGTTTGCAGCCTCCCATTCCGGGTTAATGGACATAGACAGTCCAAGTTCTTCTCTTATATATCCAATTTCATCGTAATATTCCGGATTTCTCACTCTTGCGATCGTCTGGCAGTTACCTGCTTTTTTCGCGATCAGGCAGCTTAACAGATTGACTTCATCCTGGTTTGCAACGGAGATCAGAAGGTCTGCTTTTTCAATGCCTGCTTCTTTTTGGGTCCGGTAACTGGTACCATTTCCCAATACGCAATAGATGTCCATTTCCGAAGAAAGGTCTTTTATTTTTTCCTCATCCGAGTCAATGACCGTAATCTCGTGTCCCTCGGCATTCAAATGCTGGGCAAGCGTATATCCTACTTTTCCGCTTCCCACAATAATGATATTCACTCTCTTATCCTCCAACACTTCAAAACTCATTCCCGCTCGGAATATTATACTCCAAAGACTTTCTTTTGTCGATGTATATCGCGCTAAGAGATAGTATAATTTTCGCTATATGTCAAATAATATTCCCCTTTTTCCTGCATTTATAGATGTAAGATTCTGAAAAATCCATCAAAATATTATTATGTTCAGAAATCCGTTCTTTCTCTCAAAAGTAACCATAAAAACATTTCATATTTTAAAATCTCCCCATATCGAGGACTTTTTGCTATAATAGAATAAGCAGTTCCGATTTCATCTGGAACGGCAAAAGAAAAAAGACAGAATATTTCAAAGAAAGAAGGATCCTTTATGAGAAAAAAATTATTTGCCATACTACTCGTTGGCATTTTCGTACTGTCACTCTACGCCTGTGGAAGCAACAGTAAAACAGACCTGAGCGGCACCTGGAAAACAAAAGAAGAGGACGGAAGCTGGATGGAAGCTGAGATCAAAGATGATGTCATCACGATCAACTGGATCTCTGACGAAGGCGAATCCACCTCGGTATTCTGGGTTGGTTCCTACGATGCTCCAAAAGATTCCGGTAACGAATACTCCTGGGAATCCAAGCGTGACAAAGACAAGACGGATAAAGAACCGCTGGCTTCCTCAGATGATACTAAGAAGTTCACTTATAAAGATGGAAAACTCACTTATCAGATGACAGGTTTCGGGGTTACTACGACAATGTCTATGACGAGGGAGAAATAGGATACAGAATAAAGAAAACCCCTTGCAAAAACCACATTTGCAAGGGATTAACCATAAAT
>UMGC01038403.1_pt1 | contig 26167 bp, 16 predicted proteins | sample 1965151 | NCBI WGS metagenome assembly UMGC01 (sample SAMEA4836061, study PRJEB28245) | human gut metagenome | biome: gut microbiome; material: fecal sample | place: Denmark | collected 2008 | reverse complement strand
AGCACACACGATTACCACAAGCACAGCCGAATAGCAAGTCCAATCTTCCTTCACACACATTTTTGTTCCTCACACTGCCGGTCCAGCCATTCGAGAAATTTCTCACGCGAAACGACAATTCGTTTGCCGATCTGAAACGCCGGGAAATCTGCACTGTGGGCGAGTTTGTACGCTCCGGCTCTGGAAATGCCAAGGGCGGCAGCAACATCTGTCATGTTCATCATCAACGGTAACTCTTCCAGCGAGTGATACTGTTTCTGCTTCATTTGGTTTCCTTTCTCCCATTCCGGGAATCGAAATTGGTTTTTGAATGGCCGAGAAGAATTGTCCAATCAGAAATCTATGTACTTGTAAAATTGCAGCAAGAGAGTTAACATCCGACAAACCGTTTGAGGAGGATTGCTTGTGTTAACTGCCTGTTTGTCCATGATGCTTCACTTGCTGCTTTTGCTGATTCGTATTGCGATGAAATTGAGATTGTCCATTCCGCTGGTGTACCTGGTACTGATGCTCACAGTGTTTCAACCGTGGTATCATGTGCACACGGCGTTTGCGGACGGGATCTTTCTAGCACTGGTGGGCTGCGTAATGCTGTCATAGATCATCTCCTTTGTTCGATTTGTAAGGCGAGCGCTGGCTTGATGCCAGCCCTCGTTTTTTTGCGCCGCACGGAGGGCGGACGCGGCGTTTGCGTGGCGCAAACCTGCACGGATGCGCAGTCGGCCCGCAAAACCGCACACGTCGGCACAACGCGCCTCACGCCGCGGAGCGAATAGCTGCGCCGATGTGCATTTTCTGACTTGTGCCGCAGTTCAGCCGTTAATCTTCCGTCCGGAGGCGGCATTGGGGTCAGGGTTTTCCCTGCAAGCTGCGTTTTGGTACCAAAACGCGATGCTTGCGCTTTTCTTGCATGGCAAGAAAAGCCTAAAACGTAGTCTCATTCTTGTACCGTCCAGACGGAAAAATCAATTTTTCGTTTCGTACAACACATGAAACCCAGATTTTCTGCATCTCAGATTCCGTAGTCGCTACATTAGTCGCTATGTAAATTTGAAATTCAGTTTTTTGCCTTTTGTAGTCGTTACATTAGTCGCTAGGGTTTTCTTTTCCGCCGTATTTGCAGCTCGCGCCCCGGCGATTGGGAGCAGCGCGGACAGAGCTTGGCAGCTCTCACAGCTCGTGGAAGGGGTCTTGACTGCTTGCGACCCCAGCCACGGCAGCCTGTCTTGCGTCGAAACAAACTGCGTATCTTTCGCTTCCACGCAAGCGCGAAAGCTCAACCACTCCGTTTGTTTCTCCTTTCCCCACAAAGTGGCCACTTTGTGGGGGCCCCAATTATGGCCAGACGTTGTGTGTCCAAACAGATTGGGCTGCCCGCGGTGCGTTTCTCGCTCGCCGGAAGCTCGCTTCCGGGTCGCCGCGCACGCCGTGCGCGTTTCCCACCCTGCGGTGTGATCCGCGTTGCTGGTTATTCAGTTGTCTGGGATTGTGATCCCACCTCCATATTTTCCTCAAAGAGCACCAAAAGGAGCGCTGCGGCCATTCTCGGTCGCAGCGCTCCTTCATTTCTTTTTCATGGTGCGCTTCGGAATATTCTGTTGTCGGCAGGATTTCCTGTCACGATTCATATGATAGCACTAGAACAAACGTTTGTCAATAACTCTTTGCAGAAATTTTTTCTCTTACTGCTGCCGTTTCAAATCGAATCGATTCTATCAGTAATTTATATATCTTTACTTAATATATCTTTATTTTATTGCGTTGGATTTTTCAACGTAGGATAACCCAACGTTGGATACCCCAATGTAGGAATCCGCCAAGCTGCTGCGCTCAATCATTCTCCCATTCATCCCAAGCTTTGTCCTCATCTTCAAACCAGTCCGGATTACCGGCGTCCTTTTCAGCCTTCCAGAATCTCCACACCAGCCGCATTCCCAAGATGACCCGCGTATCATAACCGGACTTCCGCACCACGGACAGCGCATATTGTTCTCACCCCTTTTGATCGGAATTACTCAACGCCCAATGCCTTATATACCGCGTCCTCTGCGCTCTGATAGAAAACCAGATTGAAGCAGCCAATCAAATCTGCTGGGACAAGTCCGAGATCAGCCGCCGATGTGATCGGTAGCAGCACCTTCTTTGCGCCACTGTCAAGGCAAACCTGAAGCGCGTTTGCAAGCTCGTCCACTTTGAGCATGGTTCCTGCAATGCTGATCTCTCCCAGCACTGCCAGACTGCTGAGTGTCGGCTTTCCGAGCGCAATCGAACAGAGTGCGATCAGCGTGGGAAGTGCCAGCTTCTCGGTCATGCCGATGCCCTGCAAATCCTGATAGTTGATGATATAGTCCTTCGTTGTGGTGCTGATCGCACCACTGATGCGGTTGCCGTTCGCTTTCAGATAGTTGAAGGCGGTATTTGCCGCTTCCTTGCACTTACCATCAGAGTTTAGTCCCGTCCGATCAAACTTGCCGTTGCCGGGAAGCATCTGCGATTCCAGGTGGAAGACGCCAATCATGTCGCTCTTTCCCTGTGAAACCGTGTAGACCTGACCGGGATTGCACATTCCTTCGGGGATCAGCTTTCCACCGCCCTGTTCGGGAACGGAGACGAAATGTTCTTCAAAGGTGTCGTTGTCAATATACGAGAAATTGACGTCGTAGAACTCCATGCCGCCCAGCTTCTTGAGCTGTTCCTTGACGCGGCGGCGCATTTCAAGCGCAAATTTTAGGATTTCTTCAAGCTGTTCTTTTGTGAACACTCCATCCGGATAGAGCAGCTTGATCATACCGCCGACCATCTTGCGGACTGCAATGGTATCGCGCTGGTTGAGGTTCTTGCCAAGTCGGAAATACTTGTCCAGCGCATCGCCGTACTGCTCCTTGCGAAGCTCCCGGATGAACTCTGCCAGATAGTCGGTGATGAAGCCGTAGTCGTTGGTGAAGTGCTCCGGACGGAACTTCGGTATCTCCCAGCCGGGAATATAGCAGTGCATACGGTCAAGGAACGCCGTGTCCGTTCCCATTTCGGGAGGGAATGGGTCAAAAAGGCTGGACGTTTTCAGCAGCACATCCACGCTCTGATTGATATTTCCGACAAAGACCATAGAAGCGGTCGCGGCTTTTTCTTCCTTTCCACGAGCGAAGGAGCCGGACGCCATATAGTCCTTCATGATCTGGATGCCGTCTTTGTCCTTGAAGTTGATACCGGCAACCTCGTCAAACGCCACGCAGTCCCACAAGCCGACCAAGCCGACCGTTTTTCTGCCCATGTTGTAAAACAGGTTCGCAACGGTAGTCTGACCGCCGGAGACAAGGATGCTGTTCGGGGAGATTTCTTTATAGATGTGGGATTTGCCGGTGCTTCGCGGACCTAACTCACAGAGGTTGAAGTTGTTCTCAACAAGCGGCAGCATACGGGCAAGCAGAAGCCAGCGTTCGCGGTCATTCAGCTTATCCGGCTCATAACCGCAGGAGCGCAGCATGATCTCAAGCCACTCTTCTTCGGTGAAGTTCTTTCTGCCCTCCTTCAATTCCTCAATGTCCACATGGGGCATCTGGATCGGTGTCAGCTTGCGGATGTGGATGGGAGAAGCGCTTTTCTCTTCTTCCAGAAACTCATATTCGAGCTGCACAATGCACCAGATACCGCCGCAGAGCAGCCGGTCAAACTTTGCGGGATAGTCCTCTGAAATGGGAATATTCTTGATACCAAGGTTGGAGAACTCCGCCTCATAGGTATCTTTTTTCATGTTCAGATTGACAGTGATCTTGTCGATGACCGTGTGCATCCCACGCTGACGAAGCATGGAGAGGATCTTCTGCGCCTCGTCCGGACGGACATAGTTGTCCGCCAAGATGCGCTTGACGTTCTCCACGCCGGTCTCGATGACCTCTGGATCATCCGAGCTGCAATACTGACCAAGCAAAAACTCAAGAACATAGACCGGCACATTTGCGCCTTCCTTGATTTTCTTCGTCAGGTCTTTCCGGACGATCTTTCCGTCAAAGAACTGCCGCAGTTTTCGGTCGATCACTGCGTTTTTATCGCCGGTTTCTCCGGTCATTCTCTGCTCATCCATTCTTACCACCTCACAGGTCAAAGCCAAAATCGTCCGCAAACGCGATGTCGATGTGGAACTCGATTTCTTCCACGTCAATCTCGTTTGCGATCACCAGACGGTAGACTTTCTTCTTATCATACGTTCCGGCTTTCAGATTGAACCGGACACGGAACACGCGATCTGCCGCGTTATCGCTGGTTTTATCCGCGATGACCGTCTGCCGGTCACTGATCACCACGCCCTCATCGTCCGTCATGTAGATGGAGTAGGTGCAGGGCTGGATCTTATCGCCCACGGGCTGACGCTGGTGGAACTCCAACGAGAAGATCAGGTTGGAAATCTTGCGGCTTTCACTCAAAAGTTTCAGCTCCGCATTCTTCACCTCGACGTAATTCTTGTTGCTTGTGCGGAGGTTCTTGAAGGCGATCACAGGCACGACAAGCTCCTGCAAGCTGATACCGCCGTGGACATAGTTTTCACCGCCGCCCTGAACCTTCATGCGGATGGTGTCCTGCGGGGCATAGCCCTTGATGGGCGTTCCGTCCAGCTCCCTTTCCAGATTGACGGGAAGCAGGAAATCAGCGGTTGTGTCAGGAGCGGTCAGCGCATAACGACGTCCGAGCTCATACACGTTGCCAGAGAAGGCTTTCCGGTCAATCTTGTCGCTCTCATTCAGAGGCTTATAGGTATAGAGGAAGCCGTGATCCGCCGTGATGAAAATATTTGTTCCGCTCAGTTCGTTCAGAATAATACGCAGGATACCGGAAAGCTCCTGAATTGCCGTCTCGCAGGCGTCAAAGACTTTGGACTCCGTAGGGGCTTTGTCTCCGATGGCGTCGATGGAATTGTGATAGATGTAGATCACATCTTTTCCGGCAACCAGCTCCCGCCGTTCATCCTTCTTCATGTTCAGAAGATCATTGTATTGAATGGCAACGCTGGCTTTCGGCGTCGCGTTCAGGATTGCGTTTCGCTCCACAGTGGAACGGGTGGGATTTCCGTCAACGAGAACATCCATGCTGTCGTTCACAGAAATGCTCTTTCCGGGAAGGAGAGCTGCCATGCCAAACTTCGTGATGGACGGGAAGATTGCCTGCATCGACTCCAATTCAGCAGTTCCCTTTGTGGTGCGGACGATGCGTTCGGAAAGCTCGGAAGCGACCTCATAGCGAAGCGCGTCCGAGATGATCACAAATGCGCGGGTGTTCTTGCTGCTTGCAGGAACAACATATCTCTTGTAGAAATCCCGCTGCTTCTCGATCTCTGAGATGTAGCCAAGCGTAGCAAGGTCATCTGTCGCTGCGTTTGTCCAGCAAGCGGTCAGTTCCCGGAGGAACCAGTTCTGATACAGCGCCTCAACAAACTCCGTCGAGTGCTTCAAGCCGTCTTCCAGAATGTCATTTGCATTCTTGAGAGAGTTGCCGAAGGCATAATGGAAGTGGCGATAGTAGGCATCCATACGGTAGAGATCACTCGTATAGAGCTTCCAGATTTTCTTCGGCTCGACGATATGGAATCCGCCGCCGTGTTCCTGATAGAAGGTCTGCATTTTTCCGATGAAGAAGAGGCAGTCAAAATAATTTGAAAACCGCTTGTACCATCCGGCTGTCCGTCTGTTTTCACAAACTTTCATGATGAGATCTACCTTCACAACATGGTCGCTGATCTCCGCAAAGAGCTGTTTCAGGATGCTCTCGTTGATGCACGGAAAGACGTCTCCTGTAATCAGCGTTTCGGGTTCAAACTTGTCAAAGCGCGTCGGGAGCTGCAATTCGTTCTCCACAGTGCGGCACAGTTCGTACAAGTCCTCGTTATCCTCGCGGGAACGCCATTCATGGACGATGCTGTAACAGTACGCCTTGTTGGTCTCGGAAACGAAACGCTCCAAGCCTTTCAGGACGGAGGCGTTCATTGTCTGAGAAAGCGCGGTCAGCAGAACGTGCGCTGCAAAATAGCCCAGAGGCTTGTCCTCTTCCTCAATGTAGCCGGTGTACTTCCGTGCAAGCTGCCAGAAGGCTTCGATGCTGCCAAACTTGCGGATGTTCTGCAAGACGCTGTTTGTCTCCTTATCGAGACCCGCGGCAAGGACGGCGATGATGACATCCTGCGCGGAACCTTCGCTCAAACCGGCGAGAACCGCCATAATGTCGATGTGGAGTTGGAGGGGCATCTGATAGTCCCGCCCGATCCTGCGTAGCTTTTGAATACGCTCTTTGCTGTCGAAGAATTTTGCATAGAGCTTGACCGTCTTCCGCATTGCGGCAGACGGTGCGATATTCAGCTCATCCATCTGCATAGAGATAAAATCCGCGCGGAAGGTTTCGCTGTAATATTCAATGTCTTGCAGCCAGTTATCTTCATCGCCGGTGTATGTAATCGGGCAGTAGACGAGGTAATCGCTCTCTAAATCATCGTGAAGCAGCAGCTTCTTGACGGCAAAATTGTTTGTGCCAGTCAGCTTGATAATCTTGACGCCTTCCAAATTCAGCTCGTCAACGTCATTCTCAAACTCCCGATCCTCGTCTTTCCAGAAGACGATCCTGCGGCGATAGAACTCCGGCAAGGGGGCTGCAAAACGCTCCGTCAGATTAAATTGTACGCGCTCGTTCGACATGGCGTATATCTCCCTTACTTGATTTTTGCCAGCACGTCGGCAAACAGTTCATAGTTATGCTTCACGCCGTCATCAAGGTCGATCTCGATGTTCTGGTCGGCAAGGTGGTGAACCTTTTCCTCGTACTTTTGCAGTTCGGTCGCTTGATCTTGGAACTTCTTCTGCTGTTTGGTTAGCTTCACGCGCTCGGATGCGCTGGCGTGGTCGATGGCGTCACCGAGCTGGGCAAGCTGGGTGCGGTAACGCTCCTGTTGCTCATGCACATAGTCGGTGCGCAGACGGGCGAGAAGATCGCGCTGATAGCGGTGCATATAGCAAAGCGCTTTGAACCCGTTCTTCTTGCCACTGTCAAAGAGCCAGTAGATCGGACGCTTCTGATAGGTTTTCAGGTGGTCGGCGTAGAAGTCATTCAGGAAGTAGCTGCGGATCACCTCGCGGGGCGTACCCTTGCCACCCAGCGCGTCGGCAACAAACTTGAGGTTTTCTTCCAGCGTATCATCGCCGTAGACCTTGCGGACAAACTCCACGAAACGCCCGGTAATGTCATCATCAAAATACTCGTCATCGCAGATGGGGATGATGTTGTCGCTGTCCGGGATGATGGTTTTGTACTTGCTGGCATCCCATTCACCGCCCGCATAGGCAAGCCCGTCCACATCCAGAGAGTACCGTCCGAACATACAGCCCACGGCATAGGAGATGAGGGAGACGATCTCGTCGCGCATGGTGCGGACATAGTTGCTGCCCTTCATAGATTCCGGCACATCGTCTTTACTGTCAAATACGCGATGCACGGTCACATCCTTGTCCGCCACATCCGGCGTCAATTCGTCCTGCAAACCGTAAATGTCAATAAAAATGCGGTTGAGTTCTTCTTCGTTCTTTTTGAGCTGCTGGAAGCGCTCTTCGCACTCGGCTTGCCAAGCAGCATATTTCTCGGAAATCAGTCTTCCCATATCAATTATCCCTCCAACAGTTCAACACTTAAAATTACCCGCAAGTGAGATGCAAGCTGTAAGCAAGTTGTAAGCAAGTCGTAAGCAAGTTATAAGCAAGATTTCCACGGGACTATTTTGTAATATACCATCGAGCAGCGCTTGTATTTCCAACACTTATTACTTTTCCGGCTGTGCGCAATTCCCGCAACAGTTTTTGTATTTGACTGCGACTCTGGCTTGGCAAAACTTGCTGCAATTCCCTGAACGGAGTACCAACTTCGTTGTTCTGGCGGATGTGCTTTAGCAACAGCTCCTTGTTGGTATCTCGATCCAAACCGACGTGCCTTGTATGCACACCGGTTTTGCCTGTCGCTGCATAGAGACTTCTGGCAAGAACATACTTCTTGCGACCGATATGCTCGACAATGCCCATCTCGATCAGCCGGTTCAAGCGAGACTGCATCTTCTCGTTCAGCGGTCTTTCGTGGTACAGAGCATCAATCACAAGGAAATCCTCGGTGGACAGCAGCTCTGCGCCTCTTTCGCTGATCCGATTGAGAACGGAAAGCATCGCTTTGTCGAGAATCAGTCCGTTCAGCGTAACGCTGACGAAGAAGTCATCTGTGCCTGTGAAGTCGGGAAGCGGTTTTGCCTCCTGTATACTCAGCTCAAACATCAGGTTCATGCCCTGACCGGAACGCTCCACCATGCCGCATAGAGAAAGAATTTCTGCAATACGGCGGTTGCGCGGAAGCTGGCGATCCAGTATGTTGTCGAGCGTAATGCCGAAGGGAAGTCCACCGGGACTTTCGACAACCAATCTGTCGCGGAACTGGCGGACAAAGATGCTGCCGCCGAACTGATAGTTCCTGTGACTCACCGCGTTCAGGATCGCTTCTCGGACAACGCGCTCATTGAAGGTCGCAATGTCAAACACGAAAAAGCCTTCCTGATAGTGCTGCTTGTCGTTCCGCAGATTGACAAGCTCCCACACGCGGTCATAGCAAGCGAAGAAGCCTACCTTAAACTCTTCTCTCTGATTTGCCGGACCCGACGCTTCGGAGGAACGGTACTCAAAAATGATCTCCGCTTGCGGCAGATACTTGATGATTGCCGCGTTCTTGCCGAACAGGATCAGGGCTGCATACGTCACGCCTTCATCCGTGATTGCGCCGCAGTCATGGAGAAGCTGCTGCTTTGACAGCGTGGCAAGCTGCTTTTTCCCGCTCTTTTCGATCCACTTGGCACGGAAGTTTTCAATGGCAGTCTCGTCCAAATCATCGACCGTTGCCCCAGCGCAGATCGTCCCGGAGAAATCGCCGCCGGTCTCTTCATAGATGTTGCGGCGCATATCCTCCGGCATGGGCTTGAGCGTATCACCCTCGTAAATCCACGCTACGCCGTCGTATTGTACCGGCAAACCGATTGGACGGCTCTTCACGTCGAAGACCAGAACCCGCTTTCCTTCGTAGTTGAAGAGCTGAAAATCAACGTTGACCTTCAATTTCTCAATCAAACCCATACGGGTACGCTCCGGCTGGTCAAAAGCTGCGCTCCCGACCACGCTGCGGGGTCTCTTGTCCGTGATGCCAAATACCAGCTTGCCGCCGCCATTGTTCGCCAAAGCGCAGCAGCATTTCGCCGCCTCTCCAAAGTCAAACCGATTTTTGGCTTCCTTGAATTGGACGTGTTCGCCCTCTTTGGCTTCCAGAAGCTCTTGTACAGTTTCTAAATATGGCATAGCGTTTCTCCTTTGCTTCATTGCGGTGGGGTGTATCAATGGTTTTGTGAGAATCTAATGTGTCCAATGTAATATCCCGTCTATGAAAGCGTTGGTACGCTTTTATTATAAACGGTCATTAAGGTTTGAATGTGCGTCAGCCTCTCAAAAATAAGGCGGCTGTCAACAGTTCCTATTTCAACATTAAATCGAGCTGGTTTCCTTCCAAACTTTCTTTCAGTCAGCAGGATCCGAACCTCATGCTGGTACGAATACCTCTCGCGCTTAAAGAAGAGTTCCTTATATTCGCTGCTCGGCTCCACAAAAAACTCTTCGTGTTCTTTGATGTCGTATTTTACTTCGTCACTTCTCATGGGTTCGCAGTACCTATATTTTAAGGCTTTTTCGACTGCTGAAAAGAACGGTTCAGAGTTAAAGAATACACTCATCAGCTTCCGCTTCTCCTGTTCATCACTTGAAAGAGCATTCACAGGATGTCCCGTCAAAAGATTCTCGTATATCTTTTGATTAATTGGAATGTTCACCCTATTTAGCCCCGCATGGCGAAGTTGGTCTTCAAAGTCGAATGCGCGTATGGTATAAACACAAAAAATGGGCTTTCTGCAAGCGGATTTTCTGCGCAGCATGATGAAATCACCGCGTCGGTATTCCTCTAAATCATCTCCAAGCAGTTCTTGCATTTGCGCAATCAAGGGGTTTCCAACAAACAACTGTGCAAATATTCCCTCGTCGGGATCGCCTTGTTCTTGATTGTTGGTCTGAATGCCTTGGTTTATATACGCTTGTGCGCAAGAAAACGAAAGCTGACCGTCAAACAATTTCTTCATCCATTGGTTTTCGCCAACTTTAAGTATGCCAAAAGAACTTTTACCATATCGGGTGAAATCATATTTTACGTCCATGGTTTTCACACCAGCGGATTTCGCTTGAAATCCCAAGAGACCTCGGAAGAATCCCAATCTGTCGTGGACTCGTCAATATTTGAAGAAACCAACCCTCGAATAGTTTTAGTCTCAACTCCATAGTCAACAATCGGGAGTCTTCCAATATCACCGGCTTGGAAGTTGATTGTCGGTGCTAAAATTCTAAGGATTTCAAGGGCTATCTTGGAATTACAGAAACCGAGAAGAATAAGCAATTCTTGCTTTTTTGTAAAAAAGGACATACCGGCTATATCGGAAAGATTATTCTCTTTGTACCTAAATGCAGGCTGTCCAGAAGTAACAAGTGACCACGAAGCTGACGGCTTGAATTTCAGCTCAAGAGGATAGTCCTGCACATTGCGTTTATCCGCCTTAGCGTGATTGAAGATTTCATCGCCTTCATTTTGCCAGTTTACGATACAATCATTATTTCCGTACCATTTTCTAAACTCGCCACCCTTGTTATAGGGGAACCATTTTGCACCTGACGATGAGGCTTCCTTCCAATCACACGCAGTCGGATTGAATCCTTGAAGGATTACCTCCCACCAAAGGCGAACAAACCGCCCATTTTCGCCAGTTTTCATTCCGTTACGGGCAAGTGCAATATCGCCCAGCGATTTTCCTGTTGCAAACGCTCTAAGCAATCCTTCGCTCACCCAATACGCCACCGGAGAACCGGGAATTTTGGAGAAGTTAGTCTGATCAGCCGCATACCGATTCTCGCCCGCGAGGAACATATCCTCTTTCCCTTGCTGAGAAGTCGGCTCGATCAAACGGCAATACTCACCCTTATAGTCCGCAATATGGCTCTTGCGTATAACAAACGATGTGGTCTGCACCACTTCGCCGCCTATTTCCTCAAATGCTCTTGCGCCGAGGTGTGCCATATTGACAATATCGACTGCCAGCAGCTTTGTCCGCAGCTTCTCAAAGCTGGACAGAAACATCCAAGCGTGCTGTGTGATCATTGCCTGATAGCCGTTCTTCTTCGCCATCTGTCCGCAGCGTTCGATAAACACGGCGAACAGATCCGCCTTGCTGTCCGGGAAGTTCTTCTTTACATAGTCGTTGACCTTTGCCCCGGCGTTGCTGACCGCCATATACGGCGGATTTGTCACCACCACATCGTACTGCTGAGATAGTGCTTCGCCAATATTGATAAGTCTTTGCAGAAGCGGTGCGGCAATCTGCTCACCGTGGATTCCCAACAACTGCTGCCCGCCCTCATCTTCTGTCCTCGGGACTGCGAAACGCCTCAGCAAATCCCAGTCGCAAGGCGTTACCGTCAAAATACTGCCGTACTCCTTTGCATCCCGCAATTCATCCAACAGACGTAGCACCTGTTTTACGGCAGTATCATACTCATCCTGCGAAAGTGTAATACCCATATCGTGAAGCGGCGCGGTTGTAATGGTGTTGCTCTCCGCAAAAGCGTATATATGGGGTTGAATGCCGCGCGTGAGCAAGCGCCGGTCATACTGCCGCGCCTTCATCATAACCGCAAAATAGGCAAGCTGCGCCGCGCGGTCATCAATGTCTAACCCAAAGAGGTTATTCTTGAGGATGCTCTGCGCCGCCTCGCGCTGATCCCAACCGGCAGAGGTATAAATCTGCATCAGCACATCGAACGCATAGACAAGGATATGACCGCTGCCCATACAGGGGTCGATGACCTTGATCTCTTCCGGCTTGATGGTCTTGTATTCCTCCCGGAGCTTGGCAAGCTGCGCTTCCACCTCCGGCTCCTGCTCGGCTTCGTCCAGATAGTATTTCCAGCCGTCGTGCAGTTCGGCGTTGGGGTGACCTTCCAGCCAAAGTCTGCCGAGGGAGTTTTCCACCATGTAGCGGACGATCCAGTCCGGCGTGAAAAGCTGCGTTGCGGCGGGGATGCGCTCTTTCGTGATCTTGACATTCTTCTTGAGCTGGGCAAAGGTATCGTCTTTCAGCTCGGTGTTGTAATACTGATACAGCCAGCCGATGATCTGGACGGCATCCTGCCAGTCTCCTTCGGGGATGTCGGAAACCATGTGACCAAGAACGCTGTCCTGACGGAGAATGTTGTTGGGCAGCAGCATTTCCGTATAGCCGCCCATCCGCTCGAACATGACAGGAAGCGCACTGTTCAGGGCGTTGCACTGCGTCAGCAGCAGATAGCGGTAGAGGGCTTCGGTGTCGTTGCTCTCGATATACTCCGCCACCTTGCCGCTATCCAGTCCCGGCAGATCAAGGTGCAGCACATCGTTCAGGATCTCCGGCTTGAACGCGCCGGATGCGTCCGAAAACACGCGGATATGGGAGGGCAGATAGTTGTTGACCTCCATAAAGCGCAGGGCGATGAAGCGGTTGAACCAAGTGTAGGCAACCTCTTCCATGACCTGCTTGTAGCTCTTTTCCTTGATCTGCTTGATGAGTTCCTGCCGCTGGGACTTTTCCTCCGCCGTCAGCAGCCGCCCATTCAGGGTGTCCGCAGAGGCGTCACCAAAGCCGGACTCGTCAATTCCATATTGATAGGCACGCTGAGAAACCTGCGCGATCAGCTCATTCCGCGCCCAGATCGCAAACTTCTGAATTGCGTTCTTGTTCATCTTCTGATACTCCTTTAGTTGATCTGCACGCCGTCGCAGCTTTCGAGCGTCTTCATGAGCTTTTCGCGGATCGCCTCGACGTACTTATCAATGTCTTCCTTGCTTTGCAGACGCTTGACTGAGCAGAGGTCATACCGGCGCACGGTCATGATCTTCGGGGGCTTCGGCGCGGGCGTTCCGGGCTTTGCGGTCGCTGCGGGCGTGGGCTTCTGCGCTTCCTGCTGACGGGAGGCAGTCATGACCTCCATGCGGCGGCAGATCGTGTCCTTGTAGTTGAGAAGCTGGGTAATCATGGCATCCAGCTCAGTGAGGGAGGTTGCCGTTTTCGCCGCTTCACGCTTATTCACGAAATGATCGTCCGCCTGACGGAGCAGCGCCCCGGCGTCCCGCGCTTCGCTGGCAAGCTGGTGAACATCCTGCATACACTGGCGGATGTTCTCGGCAACTTCCTCGCGCTTCATATCCAGCAAGCCGTCGTAGGCGGTCTTGACCTTCTGGACAAGCTCCGGCAGCTCCCCAATACGGGAATAGGGCTTTGGCATGGCAAGAATCGTGGACATCGTGCTGATGACATTCAACGTGTCTGCATCCGCCGCAAAGTAGTCTCTTTCCTTGAGAATGCTGGCAAGCCGCTTCTTGGCATCGTCGAACACCGTCCGCTGCGCCTTGAAGAACATCTCCACGCCTTCCATATCCTCGGCGGAATCGAGAAGATCGTCCTGCCGCTGCACCATCCGTTTGAGCAATGCAACATTGTCCTTGCGCTGGCTCAGAACATCGTTCATCAGGTCGCGGGCAGCAGTGACGGTTTCCTTTTCAGGGTAACGCTCTTTGGAGTAGAACTCGTCAAGGAGCTTCTGATAGTGGCTCTGCTTGGTTTCAAAAGTGTTCAGCACGAAGCGGATCAACCCGTCCTCATCGGAGGGAATGTCCATCGCGCCCAGATAGTCCCGCAGGAAGTTGACGCTCTTGCGGATCAGCTCTTCGGAGGGCGCAATACGCCGTGCGACGATGGCTTTGTCAATCTCCGTCTTCTTTCGCAGGAAGTCCACCAAACGGCGCTCTTCCTTGCCAACAACCGCGCCGCCATAGTTGATCTGGATTTTCTGCTGGACGATCAGACGGGCAATCAGAGCGGCAATGTCGATTTCCTTCCAGCCGTAGGGGATCGCCTGATACCGGCGCTGCACATCGCCCATCGAGGTCTTGAGCATCTTCTGGTTTTGCAGCTCCAACCACTGACTGATCTCATTGAGCGCATCTTCGTTGTTCGCGCCCAGTCCGGTGAAGCCGACTTCTTCATACGCGCCGTTGAGGATGGCAAGAATATCGGCGTCGCTGTCCACGAACTGATTGACCATGTTGAGCTTGGAATAGACGCTCTCAACAAGGCTCTTCATTGCCTCATCCAGCTTGTCCTTCGCAGAGCCGTATTTCAGATCGAGGATTTCGCCGTGAACATAGAACTTGCCCTCGACGATGGCTTTTTCAATCAGGCTGCGGGCATGACTTTCCAGCTTTCGCGCCTCGTCATTGCGGTCGCGGATAATCCGCTGGATGCTCTCCGGCATCTGCGACACATTCCGCTGCTTGACATACTTGCGGATCTTCATCGCCTGTTCCAGCTCATCAAAATAGGGCGTGTCCGCCGAGAGAACAACGATTGCCTCGTTGTTGACCTGCGAGTCCATGATAAGCCGCTGATCCCCAACGCCGTAGAGGTCGCTTGCCACGGTGACAATGCGAAGCCGCATTCCGCCAGTGGACGCGCCGTTCAGCGTCTCGTCAACGTACTGATCGTAGGCAAAGTCATACTTGCCGTATTTATATTTCTTTGCCGGATAGATTTCACCGTAGACTGTCTGAGAAATGCTCTGAACGATCTGTGCGCTGTCAACCGGCGTATTCTTGATGTCGATGGCAATATCCTGTTCCTCATCTGTCAGGAAGGCATAGGTATCGCCATTGCGGGAGATGTAGTTCTGAGACAGAAGGCGTTCCAGAGAAGCCGTGATGGATGCGCGGAGGGCAATCTTGTCCGTGTGAATATCGTCGATCATCAGGATGGCGATGTTCTCGATATTCGCCTTGACGTCCTCAATATAACGGACGAGGTAGAGTAGCTTGAGGGCATTTACGTCCTGCTGTTCCAAACCGTCGTGCGCGTCCGCCGCGTTCTGGCAGCGGTCGATGACCCGGCGGATGGCGCTCTCCAAGAAGGTATGTACCGTGTCATAGAACTGATAGAACGGCACAAGGGCGTTTTCATCCTTGTTTTCAATTTTCTGCGCCGCCTCTTGGAAGCCGGACAGCATGGAGCGTTCGCCGCCCGAAAGGTGCTTTCCGGAGTTGCCGTGCTTGCGGATTTCCGCGAGAACCTTCTGGATGACGATGAACTGATACGGGACAAAGGGGAAAGTCGCGCTGAACTCCGCCGCGCTGGTAAAGCCCTTGATGTCGAGGATCGGATTATCAAAGGCAAACAGGCTCTTTAAGCCGGAAGCCTCTTTCTCATACTCCATTTGCAGGAGGTGATCTGCGTCCTCTGTCTTCGCCAGAACACGCTTTTTGATAACCTCATCGACGGAAGAGGAAGACAGGCTCAGACGAGTGTTGAAGCGTCCCTGAATCTTGGAGAAGTCGTTGCCGGTGATTTTCACAACGGAATCAATCGCTTCCTGACTGGTGACCATGACCCAGACTTTGCCCCGGCATTTGTCACCGATCTCTTCCACCAGCGATTGCAGATTCATCATCAGATCGCCATCGTCACCGATGTACTGACCGACCTCATCCACGCAGAACAGAAGGCGGAAGTTGCCTTCCTTGCTGTCCACATACTCCTTGATCTCGGAGACGAGCTGCTTGATGCTCATGTCGGCGTTCTCTTCGCCGTTAAACCAGTTGCGGGCGGCTGTCTCGCTCATGCCAAGAACGGACTGCAAAACCTCAACTACATCGTCCTCGAAGAAGGCAGCGGAATCGCGGGCGTTGATCCACTCATCCCCGTTGACTTCCTTGAAGGCAGCGCGGAAGGCGTCCGTCTTGCCCTGCTTATCAATGAAGCGTTCCAGCTTCGCCACCTTGAGGTCTTCGCCATAGAAGCCGCAGTGATTATAGAATACCTTCGCAAAGACGCGCAGCACGGCGGTCTTGTCCTTGTTGATCGGTCCTTCGATGTCAATGTTGAACAGGATGGACTCCGTAGGGATGCGGACGCATTTCTGCACCGTCGCATACATCATCGGATCGTCAAACTTGTCCGCAAAGTAATCAAAGGCGTGTTTGCCGTCCACTTCTTTGTTGGAGAGAAGGTAGGAGAGCATTTTCAGAAAGTGAGATTTACCACTGCCAAAGAAGCCGGAAATCCAGACGCCGATCTTATCGGTCGGGGTATCAATCGCCTTGACGTAGTTATCAAAGAATGTGGCAAAATGACGCCGCAGTTCCTTCGTGATGATGTATTCACTCAGTTCATCCTTTAAGCTCTGCTGGTCATCCTGCATGACCTTAACAACGCCGTTGATAGGACGGTCGATGTCCTTTTGGAACATACTTTGTATTTTCATGCTGCCTTCCTCCAATTACAAAAGGTTGAATGCCCGGTAGTAGTGTCCGTCTAAAAACTTCCCAAACAATCCGAGGTCTTGCCCGTTGAACGATCCCGGATAAAACATAACGATGGGGATATCCTCAAAGAGATGCTGCATACTGTCCAGCATTTTATGAGAGCGCATAAACGGGAAGATTTTTCCCACGCCGGTCAGGAAAAGAACATCGCCGTATTCATGCGGCTCATACTTCATGTATTCCAGAAGTGCCTCCGGCGTTGCGATCTTTTGAAGCTGCTTGAGAAGGTATTCCTTTCCGCGTTTTTCTTCCAGCCCGTCCACGGATTTCAGAACACGCTTGTCCTCCAAGAGTCTCAGAAAAATCTCGTAGAGGTCACATTCCTTGATGTGGTACGGCATTCCGCTCTCCGCTTTCAGCCGGGAAACGAAGTCTCTGACGATTAACTCGTCTGCCGGATCATAACAGAACACATGAATGCCAACCTCGTTGCTCAAGCCTTCATTTTTCAGAAAACTTGGTTCGGAAATGCGCCCTCTGATTTTATCTAACTCTTGCTTGATGTCACTCATGCCAGAGCCTCCTATCTAAAGCAATTAAAAGCTGCAAGTGCTTCGAGATCGTTGTTCCTGCGAATGCCTTCTTTCAGCTCATCGCAGAGAAACAGCGGATTGAGCCGCGTCGATTTGAAGGTGTCAAGGATCTCAACCTCAACTAAAATTTTCGTCAGCACTTGCTTGATCTTATTGACCGTTGATTCACTCCATCCAGCGATGTCATCGTTCTGCTCCTGCAAGTGAGAGAAGAAGACATTCAGGTCTTTCCGCGAAAACTCGAAGTCCTGACTCCGGAACTTTTCTCCGATCACGCCGACCATGAAGTCCCAGACAATGCGGTTATAGCGCATCATGGCATAGAGGTTGATCTGCTTTGCAATCTCAGCCGGAGCCGATGATAATTCCTGCCGGAGTTGTTCATCGTCCAAAGCGTCCAGACGCTTATAGCAGCTTCGCACCATACGGGCAACAAGCCGCTCAGTCGGGTATTGAAACAGATTGTTCTTTTTGATTTCTTCGATAGCGTCCTCCACGGATGTCCCGTCGAGGTAATACTTCGATGCAATGCGGATTTCATAGAAGAGGAATTGTTCCGCCGTGATCGTTCCATTATAGATTAAGGATCTTTCCATGCGCTTCTCCATCTGAACTTGTCTTCCAAGCTCATTGTTATCCTATCATATTAGCTGTCCCATAAAGCGGACTCTTACTTGCTTTCGTCCACAAACTCCACAATGTCACCGATATTGCAGTCGAGGCAGATGCAGATTTTGCGCAGAGCTTCCATTGACACATCTTCGCCCTTTCTGAGCTTGGTCATCGTACTGGAAGATAGCCCCGACGCCTTGTGAAGATCGCCTTTGCTCATATCCTTATCGACAAGCAGTTTCCACAATTTTTTGTAGCTTGCTTTCATAGCTTTCACCTCAGCACAGAATGGACAATATAGCTATTTTAATTATACCACCGCAGGATCGGATGTTCAATAAAATTTCGTAAGTTATGGATGAATACGACCGATTTGCAGGAATGTCTCTCTACATAAGGATTCATTTTGCTTGATTTTTGCTTTCAAAATATATCGGTTTATACTTGTTTTGACACACTGTTTTTTGATTCAGACCAGTATTTCGGAAATTGTTTTTTCTTGTGGACAGCCATGAATGTACTCGTGCTGCCGTCTGAATACACGAACAGCATACTGTATTTGTCGGGAAAAGGATATACTATAAGATAAAGAAAACATTTGGAAATGTGCAAATGCACAGCGTCCAATTTCCTGCAATATATTTCCAGCATTTCGCTGCATTCTTTTACAGCCGATCATCTGATTGAGCTAGTCCTCGGTGATTTTGCAGATGCCCACTTTTTCCGTTTGCTGATTCGTCTTTGTGCCGGGATCCGGCGTAAATGTAAAGCTCTAAGAGCCGGCATCGTGAGATCAGCCAGACCAGTGCAGGTATTGAATGTCTCGTATCCGCTCTTTGCACATTACCTGGGTCCGCGACGCGCCCACTCTGACCGCGATACTTGATTAGTACGCCATTTTCGATTTCGAAATCGCCTGCGTTGCCTATCTGTCAATCCTCCAGATTCCAGGTTTCTATTTCGTGGATGATCTCCTTCTGCCGCTCGTAGAACAGCAGCTCTTTGTTGTGGTCAAAATATTCCTTACAGCCGTAGCGGCTGATGAAGCGGGCACTGTAGAAGCCGGCTGTCAGCTCTGTGATGAGGATTAGCAGCTCCTGCCCTTCGCCGAACGCTTCCTCGGAAAAGCGAAACACATTGGAAAGCTGCCGTCCGGCTGCCACCGCCTGTGTTTTGAGTGCGGCGGTTCTTTGATCGAAATCCTGTTTCAGCAGCGCGAAAGCCGAGCCGCCGCTTTCCGGTCTCTCTGCGGTCAGCTGCGCCTGAAGCGCCCGCAGCGCCGCGATTGTGCTGCGGAGGGCAAACTCCGTATCCGCCTGGAGTGTGGATGCCTTCTTTCCCGCCCGAAGCCGTTTTTCCAGCGTATCAATCTGTCCCTGAAGGACTGGCTGCGGTTCTGATTTTGACTGCGTCAACGAAAGCCGGCTGTTTTTCAGTGCGCCGAGAAGCTCCGTCTGCGCCAATTCCGTCCGCGTGACGGCCCGCAGCTTTTCCATGACCGCGTCCAGCAGCAGCCCCAGCAGCGCCAGCCGCTCGTCGAATTTCGCGTTTTTTGCTCGGCTCACGATCTCCGATGATGCACTACCGGCAAGGATCGTATCCACCTGATAGTCCGCCTTGTACTTCTTCCACAGATCATAATAGACAGCAAACGATCTGGCAATTTTGGGATCCTGCAAATATTGGGCAACAAGCTTTTCATCCACGCCGAGCCCACGCTTCTCGTACAAGACGAGCATATCGGACAGGTCGCTCCAGCCGCGCGCGGTCACGAAGCGCTTGCCGTCTACGGTCGTTTCGATCTTATAGAAGTCCGATTTCCGGATGTCCAGATAGGTCAGGATCGCGGGATGCGTTCTCTTCCTGCTGGCGTATTCCTTCCAAGCCTCGTAGTCCGGCTCGACATCGATGCGCTTGAGCCGGTCCCAGGTCACGATGTCAAACTCGCGCACAGAGCTGTTGTATTCCGGTGGGTTTCCCGCCGTCACGACGATCCATCCGCCCGGAACGCGGTGGCGGCCGAAGATCTTGTATTGCAGGAATTGCAGCATGGCGGGTGCCAGTGTTTCGGACACGCAGTTGATCTCGTCGAGGAACAGAATTCCCTCCTTCACGCCGGTGCTTTCCATCATGTCGTAGACCGACGCAATGATCTCGGACATGGTATATTCGGATACGCTGTATTCTTGTCCGCCGTAGAGCTTCTTTTCAATATAGGGCAGACCGAGCGCCGACTGGCGGGTGTGGTGGGTCATGGAATAGCTGACCAGACCCACACCAAGCTCCGCCGCGATCTGCTCCATAATAGCGGTCTTGCCGATGCCCGGCGGTCCCATCAGAAACACCGGCCGCTGGCGCTCGATCGGGATCTCATAATTGCCAAAGGCGTCTTTTGAAAAATACGCTGTGATCGCATTTCGGATTTGTTCTTTCGCTTCCTTGATGTTCATCCTGATGCACTGTCCCCCTTGCTTTCAGACATCCCATAGATCTCATCTTTTTGCAGCACCAGCCTGATCGCCCAGGCGGGCACGTTCGGGTTATTGTATTCCTCGTCGAGAAACACGAACGCAGTATGATAATCCGGCTTTTTTTCCGGAAACACGCCGTATCCATCCGTGAAATAGATCAGACCCTTGAGGTTTGTAAGCGCTTTCTGTCTGCGTAGCGTTTCCACATATGCAAAGACCGGCCGGAAGTCCGTGCCGCCAAGACCGTGAATCTGCATGGTTTTCAGGTATTCGTCAAACTCCTCCTGACAGGTGATCTGCCGGTCCTCCTGAATGGCCGCGTCGCACTGGATGATGTGCAGATTGATCTTCGTAAAGAAGCTCTCGGTAGAATTCAGGATATTGTAGGTTTTCCGGATGAATGCTTGCACCAGCTCTCCCGAAACAGAGCCGGAGGTATCGATTGCGATCACGAACTCCCGGATCGCTTTGATCTCCTTGTATTCCAAAGGCTCGATCAGCGGCATTTTTTCATAAAGCCGCAGCCCGTAGGTGTAGAAAATATAGTCGAATTCCTCGTCATTGATCCGCATGGCCTCGCCCAGAACCGCAAATTTCCGAAGGAATGCTGTGTAGTCATATTTCTCCCGGTTTACAGCCGCGAGACTTTGCACCAGACCGTCCGACGCGGACCCGCGATATTTTTCAAAGGTCTCCAGCTCCATCTGGATCCGTTCGGCGATCTCCTGCCAGCGCTTTGCCTGCTCCGCCCGGCTTTCGCTGGGCGGAGGCTCTGCTGCCTGTTCAGATCGTTCGCCTGTACCAAGCCGCTCTTCGACGCACTGCGGCGTCAGATACCAGAGTGCGTGATCATCCGCGGAAAAAATGTCCTGGAGCTGTGCGAGCCGCATCGGATTCGGCGCGGTCTGACGGAGATATGCATAGAGCTTTTCAGCAGTCACATGGTTCAGATCATGCTGGATCGCCTTAAAATATTGCTTTTGTTCCTCCTGCCGCGGCGCTTCCGCCGCCTTGATCCCAAGGCCGGTAATCACATACTCCGCCGCAATGTCACAGGCCAGATCCCAGTATTCCCGGTCGATGGACGGGCTCATGTACATATGCCGGAAAATGCAATGCATCACAACATGGAGATAATCCCGCACGGGGATCTCTTTCGCTGTCTGAAACGTGCGCAGCACCCACTCCGGCCGATAACAGAGGTGCTCCCCATCGGTCAGGAGTGAGGAGGCTGCGACGGGACGCAGCTCAAGCTGATTGAGGGCCGCATCCAGGAATCGCAGGTTGACCAGCAGCATATTGCGGGACAGACGCAGGATCTCTCCTGCGATCTGCTCCGCGTTTTTCTTTTTTTCCGTCATTCCGTGCCTCCCAGCCGCGCCCGCTCCGCTGACACGGCTCAGTCGATCGAAAATCTTACTTCACTGGTATAACCGGGGAACCGCCTGTTCCGGTAGTCCATCAGATACGCGGTGCAGGAGGCAGCATGCTTCGCGATCGACAGATCCAGGAAATAGCTGATCTGCTCCGCACAGAAACCGCTGAGGAACTCCTCGCGCAGATATTCGGGATCCTGATCCGTGATCGCGGAACGGATGATCGCCGCAAAAAGCTCCGTCAGGACGGCGTTCACTTCCCGCTCGTTTGCGTTCTCGCAAACCTCCATCTTGCCAAGCAATGTGCGCATCCTTTCCGCAGGGGTATGATCCAGATGCAGGCTGCTGCCAAGATATACCGTGCTGTCATCCGTGATATGCACACCAGCCGGAAGCGCATCCAGATCCATCTCCGCATACTTGGAGCGGACGTACAGGCCGCGTCTGCGCAGATTCTTCACGAATGCGTTCCATTCCTCGTTTGCGATCTGGATGCCGAGGGCCAGCTCCGGCAGCTCCGCCGCGCCCCTATGGAACACAGGCTCCCAAAGGCCATCAAAGCTCGGCGCGATCTCGGCATCGTGCTCTGCAAGCGTATGCCGCCAGGCCGCCGCTTCTTCTGCGGACAGCTCCAGCGTATGCGCAATATGTACACCGCCGACCGGTGAATACGGCTGTCCGTTTACGTCCACAACCGCATCACTCCGAACGAGGAAACGGTTTTCTTTTTCGTCGACCCACACAGTCTTTCCAATCAGCTGCCGCATAACAGGGTCACGCAGATAGACCTTCTCCCAGATCTCCGGGCTAACAGACGCGCCGGACAGATTCAGCTTCTGAAGCCGCAGCGCGCGGTTTTTATAGTATTCCGTGTACGCTTTCTTATACGCCGCAAACGCTTCCGCGGCAGCTGCCGTCTTGTCGGGATCCGTTCCCCTTTTTGGCATGGAACGAACCTGCTTCCCGGCGCTCTCATCATACAGAGCAAAGGCAGGCCCCGGCGTTACCTGAACGGCGATTGTTTTTCCGCCGAGGTCATAGCGCGGCGGCTGCGCAGCATCGAAATCGGGCACAGGAAGCAGCTTCGTATCGCGGAGCAGCTCCGCAGAAGCGCCGTGATAGCGCGCATATGCCTCCAGCTTGTACTTGCTCTCCAAAAAACGCATGGCGGCGGGCGTTTCGCTGATCATCAGCGCGCCCATGAGATTCTGCGCGAAATACCGTGCTTTGGATGGGCCGCGCAGCCGTTCGTTCAGATCCCGCGTCTGCGCTTCCACCTCGGCGTTATCTGCATACCGCGCCCACGCCAGAAGGAACAGCCTGTATTTGTTGCCGCCGAGCAGTTTGTCCAGCAGCTCCATCAGCTCCGCGTGTTCCAGCGCCGCAGCGATCTGGTCAATCTCCGCATCGATCTGAACCTTTGTGCCGTCATACAGGACCGTTCTTGTGTTCATCTCACCCTGCACCACCGCGGCGCAGCGGTTCCACTCCCGTGCGGACCAGTTGAGGAGGCAGATCAGCACATCCTTGGAGCAGAGTTCTGTGGAATCCTTCCAATGGATCCCCTTCTTGACCGCCTTTACAGTCTCGGGATCCGACGGTGTCTGTGCGAGCTTTTCCCGCGCCAGCGTTTCCAGCTTCACCGTGGCGCGCTCCTCTCTCTGCACGGGCTTCTGCTGCCCGGCTGTGGCGGACATACTGCTTGAAAATGCAGGATCCTTGAACAGGTCGTCGAGATCCGCGCTCTGGGTCCCTTGATAGAAGGTCAGTAGCGCGCGGATGTGCTCCGGCGAAAGCGCATGCCAGTGCTTCTTTATAAACCATGCAGCATACGCCGCAGTTTTCTTATCAAACGGTTTTATCTGACCCAAAACCGCGATCATCTGCTCCAGCCACACGCTCGGATCGGCAATCTCAAGCCCTTCCGCCCACGCTTCCCATGCGCTCCCATGCTGACGCAGGCACAGCCAAACCAGGCTCTCGTCGGAAGCCTGAATATGATAGCCGCAGAGCACAGGCGGCAGCGCGTCCTTCTGCCGGGCGAGCTGGTCTGGGAGCACAAAGGTCAGCTTTTTGCTCTTCGGGAACGCCTTGGCGTCCACACTTCCGATCTGCTCCGGCAGGAGCACGGTTTGCAGCTTTGTGCAGCGTACAAATGCATCTGCTTCGATCCGTACAAAGTGCGGCGGAAGCGCAATGGTGTGCAAATTGTTACAACCCCAAAAGGCACCCTCTTCAATGACCTGCAGCCCCGCCGGTAAGGCAACGTCCGTCAGCGCGCCGCAAGATGAAAAAGTTCTGCTTCTGATGACCGAAACGTTATCAGAATACTTTACAGATTTCAGGTTCTTGCAATTTGAGAATGCACATCCGACACTTTTTACGCTGTCCGGCATCGTGACCACCGTCACTGTCTCACATTCTTGAAACGCCCCGTCGGCAATCAGGAAGACACCGTCCGGCACAGTTACATCCCCGCCGCTGCCGCAATAACGGAGCAGAACGCCGCCGAGCATCAAAAAATCTCCCACTGGCGCTGCCGCCGCGCAATCCTCGAACGCCTGACACCCGACCTCGGTCACCGTGTCCGGGATGTCGAGCTGCGTCAGGGAGCGACAGCTCTGGAATGCGCTGTCTCTGACCTTCTCCAGCTGCGCAGGCAGCCGCAGCTCCTTCAGCGCGGAGCAGTCCTCAAATGCACCGTTTCCGATCTCTGTGACGGTATTCGGAATGTCGAGCTGCACCAGAGAACGGCACCCTGCAAATGCATAGTCTTTGATTCTTTTCAATTGCGTTGGCATCCACAGTTCCTTTAGCGCGACGCAGCCCGAGAACGCGCCGTCTTCGATCTCTGTGGCGGTATTCGGCAGGGCGACGGCTTCCAGCGCGCAGCAGCCGCTAAACAGCCGTGCCGGAACGCTGCCGAGCTGAGTGGGCAGCACGGCCCGCTTCAGCTTCTCGCAGGTATCATACTCGTCTGGATGCTTCGTCACCGTCATATAGGTTCCAAACGCACGCGCACCGATATATTGCACGCCCTTCGGAAGCTCAACAGACTCCAGACTGCTGCATCCGGCAAATGCCTGAATGCCAACGTACTCCAGACCTTCGGGCAGCGCAACAGCTTTCAGTGCGCTGCACCCGGCAAACGCATTATCCGAAATGCTGACCACACTCTGTGGAATGGTGATCTGCGTCAGTTCCTCGCACTCTGTGAACACATCGCTTCCGATCACGCGAACCCCGTCCGGGATCACGAAATGCCCCTTGACTGGCTTCGGAACGCTGAACAGAATGCCGTCCCTGATCTGCAGACCATGCTCATCCGTCGGAATTTCAAAGTCGCCAAGCGACGAAAGCCCCACACAACGCAGACTTTTCGGCAGTGTGATCTCGGTCAGCGGGCAGGCTTCAAACACACTCTCCTTCAGTTCGACGACGCCTTCCTCGAGCACGACCCGTTCCAGCCCGCCGCAGCAGCCGAACGCATCTTTTTCGATCGTTCGGACACTTCCCGGGATCGTTACGTCGTTCAGGTCATCACAATCGTAAAATGCGGATTCTCCGATTCTTGTTACGCTGGATGGGATCTTCACGCTGCTGATAAAATCATCATACGCGAAAATGCTCGTGAGCGTATGCACATTGTCCGGGATTACTAGCTTGTCCTCCTTCGGATACGACTGGACGATCCCGTCTTTGACCCTGAAGCCATTTGTACTTGCCATGATAATTCCTTCCTTTCTTTTTATGATCCTGCATTATGTATTTCCAACATTATACTGTATTTCAAGCTGATTCACAAGACTTTCCGCGCAGCAGTCTCTCTTTCCTGCGCTTCTGTTTCAGATTATAGCATATCACATGTCCAATAAACCGGTCTTAAACTTACTTTCTGCATTTTTGCTGCGTAAAAATCCCCGCAAGAAAGCGGCAGGCGTCCCGGTTTTTGCGAAACCTCGGCGCGGCGGACTGCTTTTCTTCTAATTTGCGGCGATCTCTATTGCTCTTTCGCCGGAAAACCTGTACAATTATGGTATCGTTGATTGGTAGGGGGTATTTCATGAAGTTTCTTCATTTGTCTGATCTGCATCTCGGCAAGCGGGTCAATGAGGTCTCGATGCTGGACGATCAGGACTATATCCTGCATCAGATTCTGGAAATCACAGACGTAGAGAGCCCGGATGCGGTCGTGATCGCAGGCGATATATACGACAAGAGCGTCCCGTCCGGCGAGGCAGTCACGCTGTTTGACTGGTTTCTCGTTGCGCTTGCAAAGCGCCGCGTTCCGGTACTGCTCATCAGCGGCAATCACGACAGCCCGGAGCGGCTGTCCTTTGGCAGCCGATTGCTTGATGCGAGCGGCATCCATATTTCTCCGGTCTATAGCGGCGAGGTCCGCCCCATTACGTTACAGGACGAACACGGGCCTGTGCACTTCTGGCTGCTGCCGTTTCTCAAGCCCGCGCACGTAAAGCGCTTCTTCCCGGATGAACCGATCGAGAGCTATACGGACGCCTGCCGCGCGGCGATCACGCAGATGAACGTTGATTTCTCCGCGCGCAACGTGCTGGTCACGCACCAGTTCGTGACCGGTGCGAGCACCTGCGAGTCCGAGGAGCTGAGCGCCGGCGGCACGGATAACGTCGATGCGTCCGTATTTGACGGCTTTGACTAT
>UMGC01056842.1_pt1 | contig 26844 bp, 21 predicted proteins | sample 1965151 | NCBI WGS metagenome assembly UMGC01 (sample SAMEA4836061, study PRJEB28245) | human gut metagenome | biome: gut microbiome; material: fecal sample | place: Denmark | collected 2008 | reverse complement strand
AGTGTTTTTCTTTTTCACTGTCTCTCATAAGGGGAGCATATCAGAAAGAAATTAGCGGGAATCGGATGGCTTGGAAACCTTGGAATTATTGCAGTACACGGCAAGAATTTGTTTGAGGATCTTTTGCTGAATTATATAGCTTTGAATTACGGCGGTAACAGCGTTTGGGAAGAGGAGAAGCCAATTTGGGAGGAGAAAGTCCGCAGCAGGCCAAGAGTTGAAATCGCCATGCCGGATAACCTTGCGGCGCTTTACACTCTTCAGTCAAGGCGAGTAATGTTGGTTCGCAGTGAGGGCTTTGTTACGGCGTACAGAATATGCGGCGGAGATTTCTTCACAAGCGAAAATGCTTTTTTGGAGCCAATGACGATTTGGCGGGTCGATCGTGAAGCCTCAAAAGGTGGCAATGAGGTATGTAAGCCGAAAGCGCACAATTACGCAGCGCAGATGTGGCGAGAGTTTTCCGTCTGCTTCGATTTCGGTGACGGAAATCATACCCCGGGAATCGTTGGATGGATCAACTATATAAAAAAAGAGGGACTTATTGACAAAACGAGATTGATAAGCTTCCGAATCTGTTCCGTTCAATATGATACCATGAAGAGCTGCTACACAAACATCCTCTCCGACTCCCTGACATTCCACACGGATCTTATCACAGAGGTTGGAGAACATTGGCGGGACAAAATCGAAACCGAAATCCAAAACTGCGGTGAAACTGCCAAGGAAGTTAAAAACCTTGCCGTCAATATTGAAATCGCAGCCGGCGCGGACGATGAATCTGCAAAGAAATGCGCTGCCGTTGCACGCGCACAGGAGCAGTTCTATTATGAAATTGATGCGCCGTTCAGAAGCTGGCTTGAGTCGATCGATCCGACTTGGGCGATCAGCTCGGAGCAGGAGCGCGCAGCCATCCGAAGGTGGCACGAAACAGCAAAACGAATCGCATTGCGCATCGGTCAAGAGCTTGTTGAATCGGCGGGCACGGCGGCAATTGTCGGACGCACAATAGAGATAGAAAAGAAGAAAGGGAACAAAATAACCGTACACTATTCCGCTCCCGACGCCTATCGTTACTTTAAGGTCAAATTGAATAAAATTTATCCGAAGGAGGAGAACAATGACTGAAAAAGAAATAAGAATCACCGCTTTTATGAAGCGAAAACTCGAGCGGCTTAAGACGCTGCCCGAGAATCAGTGCCGAGCGGAGCTTGCCGAACTGCGGCACGGAATCGGACACGCCCCCGGGGAGCTTCCCGCAATTTGGGGAGCATTCCTGACCGATCTTCCGGAGGAGTTTTATCGGAACGACGGTAACGCTTCGCCGGGGGAATGGGCGGTTTACACCGCATTGACCATGTTTGCACTGCATCAGCAGGGGCATGATTTCAGATCCGAATGGATGAATGAGGACGGAATGAAGTTCGGGGCTTCGGTGCGAAAGCTTGCGAAGGACGACAAGGGCAAAGGCGAGGACGAGGATGAGTTGAAGCGCATACGCGCCAGGTTCAACAAGATCGCAACGGCATCGGATCTGCCCGAGCTCAACCACCATCTGCGCGGCGTGATAAATCTTCTCAGCGGCAACGGTATAAAACTCGACTATGCGGATCTTGCCGTTGACCTGTATAATTACAGCTATGCGGAAGGAAGAACAAAAGTAAGGCTCAAATGGGGACAGGATTTCTGCCGCCAAATAAAAAATGATGAAAACTAATGTGGAAAGGAACTAAAACTATGAAAAACAGATGCTATCTTGATGTACACGTACTCCAAACCGTTCCGCCGAGCTGCGTCAACCGCGACGACACCGGCAGCCCGAAAACGGCGATTTACGGCGGCACGACCCGTGCGCGCGTTTCCTCACAGGCGTGGAAACATGCAATGCGTGAAATGTTCCGCGAAGAACTCATTGAACCGGATATGCTCGGGTTGAGAACAAAGAACGTTATAAGCATGGTTGCAGAGGAGATTCTGAAACTGAACCCCGATGCGAAAGCGGCGGAACTTGCGGAAAAAGTGCTTACAAGCGCCGGAGTGAAATTTAAAGACGATAAGAAAGGTGAAACAAAGGATAAAAAGGCGGAGGCACTCTTTTTCATGAGTGCGGCACAGGCAAAAGCACTTGCCGAGATCGCAGTTTCCGAAGGCACGGCTGATAAGGATGCCTGCAAAAAAGCACTCAAGAACAACCCCTCCGTTGATATTGCGCTTTTCGGGCGAATGGTTGCTTCCGAAGCAACTTTGAATTGCGATGCCTCCGCGCAGGTTGCGCACAGCATTTCAACCCACACCGTGCAGAACGAATACGATTATTTCACCGCCGTTGACGATCTTGCTCCGGAGGATAATACCGGCGCGGGTCACCTCGGAACGGTGGAGTTCAACTCTTCAACGCTCTATCGCTATGCAACGGTCAACCTTGTTGAGCTTTCGAATGCCCTCGGGAAACAGGTCACGGCGGAGACAGCGGCAAAATTTGTTGAAGCGTTTGTTCGATCAATGCCCACTGGCAAACAGAACACCTTTGCAAACCGCACCCTTCCGAGCATGGTGTATGTCACAATTCGGCGCGATCAGCCCGTTAACCTTTGCGGTGCGTTTGAAAAGCCCGTTTCGGCAAAGAACGGCGGTTATTCGGAGGAATCCGAAGAAAAGTTTGTTGAATACGCAAAGAAGGTTTACGGCAAGTATGCCTCCGCGCCCGATAGTGCATTTGCAGTCGGTGAAGCCGTCGGAGAGCTTGCGGAATGCATGAGCCTCGACAGACTGCTTGGGTCGGTTGCGGAGTGCGTTAAGGAATATCTCGGCGAGAGCGAGGGCATGTAATGGCTGTTTTGCTTCTTCGGCTTTCCGCTCCGCTGCAAGCGTGGGGAACCGAAAATTCAAAATTTGAGATCCGAAAAACGGGAAGGGAACCGTCAAAAAGCGGCATTGTGGGCTTGCTTGCAGCGGCACTCGGCATTCGGCGGAACGAGCCGGAAAAGCTCCGCGAGCTGAATGCGCTGCGAATCGGCGTCCGCATTGACCGCGCGGGAAAGCTCCTTCGGGATTTCCATATGGCGCATGCAGAAAAGACTTCATATCTTACCGAACGTTATTATCTTTCGGATGCCGTCTTCCTTGTCGGATTGGAGGGAGAACGGGAACTTTTGAAGCGCATTGAATTCGCGTTGTCGCATCCGGTGTTTCCGCTGTTTTTGGGCAGGCGTTCCTGCCCTCCGACGCTGCCGATCGTTCTTAACGATATTGAGGAGGACGGGCTGATTAAAGTGCTGCGGACGTATCCGACGCTTGACGATTCTTCACGGATGAAGTACAATATGACAGCGCACATATATGCGGATTATTCGGAAGATGATGAGCAGAATTCGGATGCGGACGAACCGAGAGTGATCGGACGTGAAGCGCGGCGTGACCTTGCGGTTTCGTTTGACCCGCGCTGCCGTAAACATACCTATCGCACTGTTGCGGCGTATGAATCCGTTAACAAGGCGGAGAAGGATACGGACGCAGCGGAGCATGACGCGTTTGCAGAATTGGAGGACGCAGATGTATCTTTCGAGAATCAAGCTTAACACACAGAAACGCGAAACAATGAAAGCACTTGTCAATCCGCAGCAGATTCACGGTGCGATTGAAGTTTTGAACGGAGAACCGTCCGAAGCTTCCGATGCCGCGGATGAAAAAAATCGTGCGCGCAGTCTTTGGCGCATAGACACGCTCGGCGGGGAGATGTATCTGCTCGTTTTGACGCAGGACAGGCCAAAGCTGTCCCGTGCGGCGGAGCAGCTTGGTTACGGCGGAATTAACGTTGAAACAAAATCATACGATCCCCTGCTTGCACGAATTGCGGAAGGCAGCCGCTGGAGGTTTCGCCTGACAGCCAATCCCACAAAGAGCATCAAGCGCGAAGACGATCCGCAGGCTCGCGGAAAGGTAACAGCCCTTATTTCGGTCGGACAGCAGGAGGAGTGGCTTGCTTCTCATGCGCAAAGTTACGGATTTGAACTCGCGCCCGATGAATTCCGTGTTGTTCATTCAAACAGGTATTCTTTCAAAAAACGCGGAAAGAACAAGGAAGTAAGACTGCTTTCCGTAACTTTTGAAGGCATTTTGACGGTTACGGATGCAGCCCGCTTTCGGGAAACTTTGACTCAGGGCCTCGGCAGGGGCAAGGCTTACGGAAACGGACTTATGACAGTTGTGGGCATCGGGGAAGGCATCAATGGCTGAAATTCCGGGGATGATCCGCCCTTCCGTTCAGTCTCTGCCGCAGATTGGCGACAGAATGACCTTTCTTTACTTTGAGCACTGTAAATTGAGCCGTGCGGACAGCGCGATAACCGTTACGGATGAAAACGGGATCATTCATGTTCCTGCCGCTGCAATTTCGGTGCTCATGCTCGGCCCGGGAACGGATGTGACTCACCGTGCAATGGAGCTTATCGGTGATGCCGGTGTGAGTGTAATCTGGGTCGGGGAACATGGTGTTCGGTACTACACCGGGGGCTGTGCTTTGACGGGAAGTTCACGTCTGCTTGTGAAACAGGCTGCTCTTGTGACGAACCAGCGGGGGCATCTCAACGTTGTTCGAAAGATGTACAGTCTGCGGTTCTCCGGAGAGGATGTGGCTCACCTGACTTTGCAGCAGCTGCGCGGGCGCGAGGGAAGCCGTATGCGTTCCGTTTATCGGCATTGGTCAAAGGAAACAGGCGTTCCGTGGCATGGACGAGACTATGACCCGGAGGATTTTTCATCCGGAGATCCGGTAAATCAGGCATTGTCCGCAGGGAATGCCTGTCTGTACGGCCTTGCTCACGCCGTGATTTGCGCACTCGGCTGTTCCCCCGGCCTCGGCTTTGTGCATATCGGCCATTCGCTTTCATTCGTTTATGATATTGCTGATTTGTACAAGGCGGAAATCACGATTCCGATCGCATTTCGGCTTGCGGCAGAGTCTCCGGAGGATATCCCGTCCCAAACAAGGCGCAGTGTGCGTAATGCGCTTGCAGAAAGCCATATTTTGGAGCGAATGGTGAAGGATATCAAATACCTTCTTTCCGATGAATCCGATTTCGGCGAAGAAGGCTGCAAGCCGCTCTATCTTTGGGATGACCGCAGCGGCAGTGCAGAATACGGTAAATCCTATCGGGAGGATTGACGTTGACAGTGATTACTTTGAGCGACTGCCCGCCGAAAGTTCGGGGGGATCTGTCCAAGTGGTTATGTGAAATCAGCCCCGGAGTGTATGCCGGCAATATTAATGCGCGCGTTCGCACGGAGCTTTGGGCGCGGATATGCGAAAACCTGAAAAGCGGGCGCGCAACCATGGTTTACAGCGCGCGCTGCGAACAGCAGATGAAATTCGAAGTTCACAATGCTCACTGGGAGCCCGTTGATCTTGACGGAATACTGCTTATGCGCCGCCCGCTTCCGAAGCCGCATAAGGCAGAAGACAATTCGACAGGGGCTCCGCAAAGCAGAGCCGGAAAAATGCTGCTCGCGCGTCGTGCTGAAAAAGCGCGCAGGCGGGCTGACTATGTTGTTATTGACGTTGAAACAACGGGGCTTTCGCCCGAGAGGGACGGCATTATTGAAATCGGTGCACTGCTGATAAGAAACGGAGAAGAGGCAGAAGAATTTCAAACACTCGTCAGGCGGGATTCACCGCTGAGTGCGGATGTTGTCCGCCTTACGGGGATTACGGATGAAATGCTTGCAGCTGAAGGCATTCCTCTGAGCGAGGCAATCAACGGGCTTGTTGCATTCGTTGCGAACCGCCCGATTGTTTGCCATAATGCGGATTTTGACTGCGGGTTTCTGATTTCGGAGGCAAAACGCTGCGGCGTGAAGTTGTTTCGCAGTTCCTGCACAGATACTCTTGCCTTGGCGCGCAGGCGCGTGAACGGAGTTAAACAGTATTCGCTTGGGCATCTTTGCGAATACTTTGGGATTGATGCCGGCGAACGTCACCGTGCGCTTCCGGATTGCAAGCTGACATTCAGGCTGTTTGAGAAGTTAAATGAAATTTGAACTGCTCCGGAACAAAAAGGCTGATTCCTAAAGGATCTTTTTAGTGTTTTCCCCGCACCTGCGGGGGTGATCCTATGATTTTACCCAAAGTAAAACCATCGTTTTCGTTTTCCCCGCACCTGCGGGGGTGATCCTTGATAGACCCCTGCGACATCTTCTTCGTTTTGGTTTTCCCCGCACCTGCGGGGGTGATCCCGAGAGCGGAATTTGCTGAAAAGAGAAATAAAAGTTTTCCCCGCACCTGCGGGGGTGATCCTTATTGATGCAACTTTGTTGTATGGTCGATACAAGTTTTCCCCGCACCTGCGGGGGTGATCCTTCAACTTATATAATGCGAAATACAATAATCACGTTTTCCCCGCACCTGCGGGGGTGATCCTGAGCTTATTGTTGATAAATTATCGGTTATGTGGTTTTCCCCGCACCTGCGGGGGTGATCCTTGGTTGCGTTGGAATATATTGTTGTGGGTAGGGTTTTCCCCGCACCTGCGGGGGTGATCCTATTTCCGCAATTTTCGCCCTTGCGGCGGCATTGTTTTCCCCGCACCTGCGGGGGTGATCCCGTTGTGAGTTCAGAACGTAACGGGTGAAACCGGTTTTCCCCGCACCTGCGGGGGTGATCCTTGTTTCTCGGTACTCAAGTAACATTGCGCTGAAGTTTTCCCCGCACCTGCGGGGGTGATCCTCATGTTTATGAAGATTGGGTAGGCTCAAACCGGTTTTCCCCGCACCTGCGGGGGTGATCCTGAGTAATTATACGTCACAATTACGATATATTTGTTTTCCCCGCACCTGCGGGGGTGATCCTGTTATCGTTGATGCTGTAAACGCAAACCACGGGTTTTCCCCGCACCTGCGGGGGTGATCCTATGACGGCATGTCACGCATACTGATTTGATCAGTTTTCCCCGCACCTGCGGGGGTGATCCTTACCGTCAAGCACGCACGGAATGACTGGAGTAGTTTTCCCCGCACCTGCGGGGGTGATCCTTTTATCGTTGGTATGCGCGGTGTAGGCAAAACGTTTTCCCCGCACCTGCGGGGGTGATCCTCTTCATAAACATGATTTCGCTCAATCCAACATGTTTTCCCCGCACCTGCGGGGGTGATCCTTGGTTGCGATAGAATATATTGCTGTGGGTAGGGTTTTCCCCGCACCTGCGGGGGTGATCCTATATGTTCGGGAAAACGGAAGAATCCGATTGCGTTTTCCCCGCACCTGCGGGGGTGATCCCTGTCATGATAACTTTTCCCTCCCCGTGTACCAGTTTTCCCCGCACCTGCGGGGGTGATCCTACGCGCTTGACAAAAATAAACCTATGTGCTACGTTTTCCCCGCACCTGCGGGGGTGATCCCTGCGCTCATCGGGAAAACTCTGCACGTGTGATTGTTTTCCCCGCACCTGCGGGGGTGATCCCAGGTATGCCATCTTCCCATGTCGGCGATCCGTGTTTTCCCCGCACCTGCGGGGGTGATCCTGAGGTGGCTATTGGTATTCCAGCCTTTTACTCGTTTTCCCCGCACCTGCGGGGGTGATCCTGAAATTTTGGCCTTGCGATCATACGCAAAACGTGTTTTCCCCGCACCTGCGGGGGTGATCCTTTTTCCAACGTCATATCCGTTTGCAGACAAAGGTTTTCCCCGCACCTGCGGGGGTGATCCTTACAGGGATCTTCGAACGCACATTCGGATTCAGTTTTCCCCGCACCTGCGGGGGTGATCCTAATTCCGTCTACAAAGCTTTTTGCTTCAATAAGTTTTCCCCGCACCTGCGGGGGTGATCCTGTGATCCGCAATTCGCACTTCGGGCGAATTAAGTTTTCCCCGCACCTGCGGGGGTGATCCTATGAAATGCGGCGCGAATATCGGGAATGCGTCGTTTTCCCCGCACCTGCGGGGGTGATCCTACTACCCATTCCATCGCCTGTGGTGCTGTCATGTTTTCCCCGCACCTGCGGGGGTGATCCTTCAAGTACAACGCAAGATTTAAACGAAGAAAAGTTTTCCCCGCACCTGCGGGGGTGATCCTGATGTGTGCTATAATAGCATTGTGCAAAGGGAGTTTTCCCCGCACCTGCGGGGGTGATCCTGCATCAATCAAGCCGTTGCAGTCATACAAATAGTTTTCCCCGCACCTGCGGGGGTGATCCTAATAAGCGGAACTCCGTTTGCGTTTTGTCCGAGTTTTCCCCGCACCTGCGGGGGTGATCCTAAGCGGTGCAACGTCAGTTGGTCATATTTTAGGTTTTCCCCGCACCTGCGGGGGTGATCCTACGGTTGATAAGATCAGTTGCGAACGCGTTGCGTTTTCCCCGCACCTGCGGGGGTGATCCCACTTTGTGTTGGTGCTAAATCACTTTCAATATGTTTTCCCCGCACCTGCGGGGGTGATCCTTCGCCCAGATGAAAGTGTTACTCCGTATCAGTGTTTTCCCCGCACCTGCGGGGGTGATCCTAAGTATTGCAAATGGATCGGGTGTATGGGTAGGTTTTCCCCGCACCTGCGGGGGTGATCCTATATTGCTGTGGGTAGGGTTTGGGGAAGATTGGTTTTCCCCGCACCTGCGGGGGTGATCCTAACCGTAATTCAACGTATATAATGCGAAATACGTTTTCCCCGCACCTGCGGGGGTGATCCTATATTTTAGTAAATTGGCAAAAAATGGTTGCAGTTTTCCCCGCACCTGCGGGGGTGATCCTACAGTTTAACGCAAAAGTTAGCGGAACAGGATGTTTTCCCCGCACCTGCGGGGGTGATCCTTTGTCAACGCATATTTTATTAAACAGCTTTCAGTTTTCCCCGCACCTGCGGGGGTGATCCTATAATTTTCGGTGTTTTTTGGCCTTTTACATTGTTTTCCCCGCACCTGCGGGGGTGATCCTTCCGCAACATATAGCGCAATGTTACTTGAGTTGTTTTCCCCGCACCTGCGGGGGTGATCCGTCGGGTTCAAGTGGGAGCTGATATACAGCGGCGTTTTCCCCGCACCTGCGGGGGTGATCCTGCGGCGGTCGGCGGCGTTTTCTTTGTTGGCGCGTTTTCCCCGCACCTGCGGGGGTGATCCTAAGCCCGTCTTCTCGGGGCTTGCTATACTCAAGTTTTCCCCGCACCTGCGGGGGTGATCCCAAGTGTAAGCGGCGTTAACGGCATAAACGATAGTTTTCCCCGCACCTGCGGGGGTGATCCTTGATTGCGATAGAATATATTGCTGTGGGTAGGGTTTTCCCCGCACCTGCGGGGGTGATCCCAATCTCCACAGGCTCAATTATCACATCTTTCAGTTTTCCCCGCACCTGCGGGGGTGATCCTACGCCTATCAGGGATTCGCAAAACAAAATTACGTTTTCCCCGCACCTGCGGGGGTGATCCTATCCGCGCGAAGAGAATCCGTTTGAAGAGGAAGTTTTCCCCGCACCTGCGGGGGTGATCCCAAATGGTAAGAACTGGGACTTTTGTATGCAGTGTTTTCCCCGCACCTGCGGGGGTGATCCTAAATGTTACAATCATAAAAAACCTCCGCTAACGTTTTCCCCGCACCTGCGGGGGTGATCCCGATACTCACCAGCGCAAAAACATATACCGATAGTTTTCCCCGCACCTGCGGGGGTGATCCGTTTTGTAGACGGAATTATTATGTCTACTCTTAGTTTTCCCCGCACCTGCGGGGGTGATCCTGTAACATGCAAGTGCTATCATCGCCGCAATTGGTTTTCCCCGCACCTGCGGGGGTGATCCCTGCTGCCCGAAAAGCCCCAGATGCAGGGGCTTGTTTTCCCCGCACCTGCGGGGGTGATCCCGCTGACCGTGCGAAATTGCCCTGCTGACCGTTGTTTTCCCCGCACCTGCGGGGGTGATCCCAGAACGAGAGGACAACAAAAAGCGCGCTCGGGGTTTTCCCCGCACCTGCGGGGGTGATCCTACAACGGAGCATAAAAAGCCCGCCGGAACATTGGTTTTCCCCGCACCTGCGGGGGTGATCCTATTCTGCTCCATACCTGCAAGTGCGCCGATGCGTTTTCCCCGCACCTGCGGGGGTGATCCTTGCATTCCTGCCCGACGGCAACCACAAAGCGTGTTTTCCCCGCACCTGCGGGGGTGATCCGCTGTGACTGGAGCTGGAGCTGGTTAATCTGATGTTTTCCCCGCACCTGCGGGGGTGATCCTGCGGTCTCTGAACCGCCTGTCGCCCATTTTTGGTTTTCCCCGCACCTGCGGGGGTGATCCGTTTGCGCAACGCAATCTTGCTCCTACGAAACTGTTTTCCCCGCACCTGCGGGGGTGATCCCACTCTTTTTGCCACACTTCCCGCCATCCGCTTGTTTTCCCCGCACCTGCGGGGGTGATCCTACGAAAGCTCCAACGATGTTGTTGCCCAGTATAGTTTTCCCCGCACCTGCGGGGGTGATCCCGCTATACAGTACGCACTGGGCGATTATGGCACGTTTTCCCCGCACCTGCGGGGGTGATCCCTGTTAGCCGCCAGCCACGCCTGGAAGCTCTTGGTTTTCCCCGCATCCGCGGGGGTGATCCTTTTGTTCCGAATAGGTCGCCCATCTCAAATTAGTTTTCCCCGCATCCGCGGGGGTGATCCCAATGCCCCAAATGCGGCAACGAGGTGTGGTTGGTTTTCCCCGCATCCGCGGGGGTGATCCCAGCCGCAGCAGCAGCAGCAGGAGCCTGCGCCTGTTTTCCCCGCATCCGCGGGGGTGATCCTTTTCCCAACATTGTTAAAAAAGCTATATCCCAGTTTTCCCCGCATCCGCGGGGGTGATCCCAGGGCAGTTGTTCAGGCGGTTGTACAGCGCGTGTTTTCCCCGCATCCGCGGGGGTGATCCCCGTCTCCATGTACTCGTTGGCGGACAGTCCTGGTTTTCCCCGCATCCGCGGGGGTGATCCGGCGCGTTTGGCGAGGAGGTTGTAGCCTGTGTGCGTTTTCCCCGCATCCGCGGGGGTGATCCCCGTCCAGTCGGAAACAGCCGTTATTATTGCGGGTTTTCCCCGCATCCGCGGGGGTGATCCTGGCTCAAGAGGATGAACCTTGCTTTCGGGGGTGTTTTCCCCGCATCCGCGGGGGTGATCCTACCTCAGTACAGCGGTTCCGAAATGAGTGCACGTTTTCCCCGCATCCGCGGGGGTGATCCCTTCCGCCGGCGCGGATGCCGAAACTGATGCCGGTTTTCCCCGCATCCGCGGGGGTGATCCTCACCCGCGGAGGTGATATATATGGACTATGCGGTTTTCCCCGCATCCGCGGGGGTGATCCTCTTCCGCTGCGGGTATACCCTTGACGGTTTCTGTTTTCCCCGCATCCGCGGGGGTGATCCCAAGCGCATTCGAAATGTCTGCATGGTTTTTCAGTTTTCCCCGCATCCGCGGGGGTGATCCGCACTACGACAGAGAGGAAGAAGAGTGCTTGATGTTTTCCCCGCATCCGCGGGGGTGATCCTCGATTGATGTTGCCTAAAGGGAATTTGTCAAGGTTTTCCCCGCATCCGCGGGGGTGATCCGCACATTGCCTGTTTTTCGGCGGGCAAAGCGGAGTTTTCCCCGCATCCGCGGGGGTGATCCGCACATTGCCTGTTTTTCGGCGGGCAAAGCGGAGTTTTCCCCGCATCCGCGGGGGTGATCCCGTACCGATCTGCGGGTCACTTACGGATGGCAAGTTTTCCCCGCATCCGCGGGGGTGATCCCTGGTACGGATGAATCACCATGTCCGGCTTGCGGTTTTCCCCGCATCCGCGGGGGTGATCCTTGCAGCGGCGGGGGACTGCACCGCCCCATGCTGTTTTCCCCGCATCCGCGGGGGTGATCCTATTGATAGCACATTTATTATACCAGATAAGGCGTTTTCCCCGCATCCGCGGGGGTGATCCGCGTGTGGTGTACGTTAATGCCCTTGGGTCAATGTTTTCCCCGCATCCGCGGGGGTGATCCCCTTCCGCCTTGATGGCGACCCCACAACCCATAGTTTTCCCCGCATCCGCGGGGGTGATCCTAAGCAAAGGGCGCAATTCGGGATTCTGAGTTGGTTTTCCCCGCATCCGCGGGGGTGATCCTGATACGGTCAAGCAGAATGCCCGCTATAAGGTGTTTTCCCCGCATCCGCGGGGGTGATCCTCGATGCACACAGCAAATGGATTCGCAATGCGGGTTTTCCCCGCATCCGCGGGGGTGATCCTTATGTTACTGTATTTTATCGTATGCCGTCTGGGTTTTCCCCGCACCTGCGGGGGTGATCCTAATTACGTGGCAGGTCTCGTGTCCGGCATACGGTTTTCCCCGCATCCGCGGGGGTGATCCTTACGCTAATTATGAGCAGCTCGTCGGCGGCGTGTTTTCCCCGCATCCGCGGGGGTGATCCTCAGCCCGCCACTCCCAAAACACACACCGTAAAGTTTTCCCCGCATCCGCGGGGGTGATCCCGGCGGCGCGCATAAGCTGCGCCGCTGCCCACAGTTTTCCCCGCATCCGCGGGGGTGATCCGTATAACAAAAAGCACTCAACGGGAGAATGTCCGTTTTCCCCGCATCCGCGGGGGTGATCCTTTTTATGTTGGGAAAACGCATTGGGAACGCCGGTTTTCCCCGCATCCGCGGGGGTGATCCTTGGCGGGAGAAATGCTGAGTAGAATATCGTGGGTTTTCCCCGCATCCGCGGGGGTGATCCCGTACTCACGGTTGCCGCTGTGGTCAATTTCATGTTTTCCCCGCATCCGCGGGGGTGATCCCTCGGTCAACGCGCCGCCATGGATATAGGCGATGTTTTCCCCGCATCCGCGGGGGTGATCCTACGCACTGGATACTTGCCTTGTTATGATTTACGTTTTCCCCGCATCCGCGGGGGTGATCCTGCTACCGTGGGAATTTGCAAAAAGAGATTTTCGTTTTCCCCGCATCCGCGGGGGTGATCCTATATTCACAATTTTGCAACCGACATAAATGTCGTTTTCCCCGCATCCGCGGGGGTGATCCTCTTTTGCCGTCATCGTCATCCCTCCCCCATCAGTTTTCCCCGCATCCGCGGGGGTGATCCTTCGGTATTCACTCCTGCGGCGACCTGGGCAAGGTTTTCCCCGCATCCGCGGGGGTGATCCGGTGGTATAATTTAGTTATCCCCGAGAGAGAGGGTTTTCCCCGCATCCGCGGGGGTGATCCTAGCTTCTTTAGCCGATGAAAGCTGAACAAAACGTTTTCCCCGCATCCGCGGGGGTGATCCTGGAAGATTTCACGGAATATCGAGGGTATGTGAGTTTTCCCCGCACCTGCGGGGGTGATCCTAGCCTTGTATGCCTTGCGGACACCCCACCAGAGTTTTCCCCGCACCTGCGGGGGTGATCCCGACCAGATCGTGGATAGTGTATCGCGCGGTGTGTTTTCCCCGCACCTGCGGGGGTGATCCTACAGAGCTACTTTTGTGTCCGCTGGCAGTTATAGTTTTCCCCGCACCTGCGGGGGTGATCCCTGGAGCATGTGGAGGAAAAGCAGGATCTCCAGGTTTTCCCCGCACCTGCGGGGGTGATCCTGTCGCAAAGCGGACAGCCTTCGCAGGATCCGCGTTTTCCCCGCACCTGCGGGGGTGATCCTTCAGTTGGCGACAGCACAATTGATATTACGCCGTTTTCCCCGCACCTGCGGGGGTGATCCTATTCTTCAGCTAAAGAGGTCATTTTATCTGTCGTTTTCCCCGCACCTGCGGGGGTGATCCCTGTCGATGCTGGCAATAACGTTCAGTCCCTGCGTTTTCCCCGCACCTGCGGGGGTGATCCTCGAACTCGGTCAGGATTGGGCGATTGTCAGAAGTTTTCCCCGCACCTGCGGGGGTGATCCCATATTAGAAACTAAGACGCAATGCGGATACTTAGTTTTCCCCGCACCTGCGGGGGTGATCCTATTATCAGTCAAATTACAGTAAAGCCGAGTTCGTTTTCCCCGCACCTGCGGGGGTGATCCTATTCTTCAGCTAAAGAGGTCATTTTATCTGTCGTTTTCCCCGCACCTGCGGGGGTGATCCTGTATTTGTGCAGCCAATACGTTAAACCGTTTAAGTTTTCCCCGCACCTGCGGGGGTGATCCCGTTCCAGTGCGCGGCTTTGACAAGGTTTAATTGTTTTCCCCGCACCTGCGGGGGTGATCCAGTCCTGAAAGTCCTTTGTGAGGGGCTGTTAAGGTTTTCCCCGCATCCGCGGGGGTGATCCTCGTATTGCGCAGCTTGCGCGGGGCGGCGGCGGGTTTTCCCCGCATCCGCGGGGGTGATCCTCGTACGTCCCCCGTATCAAGTGCTATTTCGTAGTTTTCCCCGCATCCGCGGGGGTGATCCTGCTTGCACAAAAAATTTTCCCGCGCCGACCGCGTTTTCCCCGCATCCGCGGGGGTGATCCGGCGGGCAAGGCATGAATTTTATCATGCCGCCCGGTTTTCCCCGCATCCGCGGGGGTGATCCTACATAGACCGAAACCCATTCCAGAACTTAAAGGTTTTCCCCGCATCCGCGGGGGTGATCCTCAGGGGACACCAATAAATCAGGAGGACAATATGTTTTCCCCGCATCCGCGGGGGTGATCCTCAAAGAGGTTATGCCGCAGGAGTGAGGTAAACGTTTTCCCCGCATCCGCGGGGGTGATCCTTAAGCCCATAAACAGTTGCATACCTGCATCCAGTTTTCCCCGCATCCGCGGGGGTGATCCTAATCATTGTTTATACGCTCATAGGTTGCAGTCGTTTTCCCCGCATCCGCGGGGGTGATCCTCAGCTCCGGAGGGCTGGCAGAAAAAGCTCGAAGTTTTCCCCGCATCCGCGGGGGTGATCCTCGACTTTGTACTTATATCAACCAGAACAACCGGTTTTCCCCGCATCCGCGGGGGTGATCCTGCTCTTTTTTTTGTTCGCCCTTTTCCGTCTTGGTTTTCCCCGCATCCGCGGGGGTGATCCTATAAAAAACAGTCGGCTATACAGTCAATTGGCGTTTTCCCCGCATCCGCGGGGGTGATCCCTTTATTGAGGAACATATTCGGAAAACGGCGCGGTTTTCCCCGCATCCGCGGGGGTGATCCTAGTTGCGTTTGTCATTTTTTCAATCTCCTTATGTTTTCCCCGCATCCGCGGGGGTGATCCCAAACCCGAAATCGGAATGGGACAAAAGATACCGTTTTCCCCGCATCCGCGGGGGTGATCCTGGTCACGCCGAGGAGCGAGCGCGAGAAACTGAGTTTTCCCCGCATCCGCGGGGGTGATTGCTCCCGTATACGCCTACAGCGCAGCACGGGACGAGTTTTCCCCGCATCCGCGGGGGTGATCCCTTGCTGTTACGCTCTTGCGTGATTGTCGGCGTGTTTTCCCCGCATCCGCGGGGGTGATCCTTTTCCCAACATCGTTAAAAAACCTATATCCCAGTTTTCCCCGCATCCGCGGGGGTGATCCTTATGTTGATGACTTTTATGCCAAAGACCTCGCGTTTTCCCCGCATCCGCGGGGGTGATCCTCCCGCGCGGATGTTGCTTCTCGGTCTCCGTGGAGTTTTCCCCGCATCCGCGGGGGTGATCCCAACGGTTACTTTTTCATGATGGAGGATTGATGGGTTTTCCCCGCATCCGCGGGGGTGATCCTATTGCCACTGGAAGGAGGAACATTGACGTGATGTTTTCCCCGCATCCGCGGGGGTGATCCTGCGACGAATGACGTTGCGACGGACTTGCTGTTGTTTTCCCCGCATCCGCGGGGGTGATCCTCCGACTTCGGCGCAAAGCTGTGTGAACAGTGAGTTTTCCCCGCACCTGCGGGGGTGATCCATGAGAAACAAAATGGAAAACTACACACAGGAACGTTTTCCCCGCACCTGCGGGGGTGATCCTGGAAAAGATAAAATTTGAAGTGAGATCACCTAGTTTTCCCCGCACCTGCGGGGGTGATCCTGCGCAGCGGCAAGCAGCCGAAGCCCCGAGGGCGTTTTCCCCGCACCTGCGGGGGTGATCCTTGGTTTGCGCCGTTTTGATACTCTTCAGTGTAGTTTTCCCCGCACCTGCGGGGGTGATCCGGTCGTAATGACGGCAAACCTCCGTGAATGGCGGCGTTTTCCCCGCACCTGCGGGGGTGATCCTTTGCTTATGAGCTGTGCTGGGCGGCTCTAACGGTTTTCCCCGCACCTGCGGGGGTGATCCGCCGGAATGGGTTGATGTCATACGGTCTAAAAAGTTTTCCCCGCATACGCGGGGGTGATCCTACCGTCCGCCGTTTCGGCTATGCTGTCAAAGTGTTTTCCCCGCATCCGCGGGGGTGATCCCAGGCATATGTCAACCCCTTTTTTGCTGAAAAAGTTTTCCCCGCACCTGCGGGGGTGATCCCAAATACACGCGGCAATATCCGCCATGAACGTGGTTTTCCCCGCACCTGCGGGGGTGATCCGGGATGTCAGTCCCCTCCGTGAAGACCATAACGGTTTTCCCCGCATCTGCGGGGGTGCTCCTCATCAGTTGCAAATGAATTAATTTTGTTTCATATTCCAAGTATTTTGCGCACATATTTTATTACCGAACGTGCGCTAAACGGTTGATAAGGGATAAAAAGGATGCTATAGCTGAAACCATAGCCTACAGCATCACATCGTGCATACGGGCAATCTATGCCGCTGCCATGCAGTCGACCATCCTTTTGCACCTTGACCTTTGTCTCCTGCTCTGATATAATCAAGGGGCGATACAGGCAGGTTAATCGCCCCTGGGTTGCTCTTCTCGGCAGTGTTTACGTTAGCTGGTATGCACTGCCGATTTTTTTACTGCGTGATATAACGTATGCAGTTGATGATAGCTTGGGCATCTATACCTTGAGCGCTAATCCACTCGGGGATTCGGTGATATTGTCTCCAATTACCCAACGGTTGACACCGAGCGCGAGAGACAATGTCGAAACCAACAGAAAACACGGGAAGCACTGTCCGTTACGGAAGGCTTCCCGTGTTTGTTTTTGAAGAAGTAATCGGTTGCTTGCCGAAACACTGCGGCAGAGCGGAGAACTTCAGCCCGCGCGGCAGGTTCGGCGGCTGCGGTTATCGGAGGTCTTCCGGTGTATCGGAATTTTCCGCCGTATCGGAGGGTGCTGTTTCGGCGGAGTCTGCATTGGCATTTGCATTTGAAATTTCGCCGTCGGACTCTTCCCCGCCCTTCTGCGGTTCGTCATCGTTATGCGGCGCAAGCGCAACGCTTGCAACCCTGTGTCCCTCGTCGATTTTCATCAGTCGAACGCCCTGCGTGTTGCGGGAAATGACGGAAATCGTATCGACGGGAACGCGAATGACAACGCCGTCATCACGGATAAGCATCAGATCCTCATTGCCTTCGGAAACTTTGAGGCAAACAAGCTTGCCGGTTTTTTCGGTGATATTCATTGCAATAATGCCCTTGCCGGCGCGGCCCTGAACGCGGTAGGCGTCCTCTTCCGTGCGCTTGCCCATGCCGTTTTCGGTGATGGCAATGACGCAGCTGCCGGGTTTGACCATGGACATATCAACAACGCAGTCGCCCTCGGAGAGTTTGATGGCGCGAACGCCGGAGGCATTTCTGCCCATTGAGCGAACATCCTGCTCGCTGAAACGGATGCTCATTCCGTCCCGTGTGCCGATAATGAACTCATCATCGCCTGCGGAGAGCGCAACACTGATAAGCTCGTCACCCTCGCGGAGGTTTTGAGCAATCAAGCCGCCCTTGCGAATGTTTGAAAAATCGGAGAGCGGGGTTTTTTTGATAACACCCTGCCGTGTGCAAAGAACGAGATAGCCGCCCTCGGTCTGCCTGCCGATGGGGAATGCGGCGGTAACGAACTCGCCCGTCTGCAATTGCAGCAGGTTGACTATGGGCGTGCCCTTTGCGGTGCGGCTTGCCTCCGGAATGGAATAGCATTTTATGCGGAAAGCGCGGCCCTTGTTTGTGAAGAACATGATATAGGAATGAGTGCTTGTGACGAAAATATCCTCAAGGAAATCCTCTTCACGGGTTGCTCCCGCGCTGATGCCGACGCCGCCTCTGCGCTGCGTGCGATAGGTTGCTTCCGCAATGCGCTTGATGTAGCCGTGATGGGTGCAGGTAACAACCATGTCTTCTTCCTGGATGATGTCATCCATATCGATGTCTTCAACGATCTTTGTGATTTCGGTGCGGCGCGGGTCGGCAAAGCGGCGCCGAATCTCGAGCATTTCATCTTTAACAACGCCCATAAGTTTGCCTTCGTCCGCAAGCAGGGAAGCAAGGTATTCAACCGTGCGCTTAAGCTCGCCGTACTCGGCTTCCAACTTTTCGCGCTCAAGCCCCGTCAGCCTTTGCAGCCGCATGTCAAGTATCGCCTGCGCCTGCCGTTCACTGAAACCGAAACGCGCAATCAGCCTTTCCTTTGCTTCTGCGCCGTTTGCACTGGCTTTGATGATGGCAATGACTTCGTCAATATTGTCGAGTGCGATCATAAGGCCTTCCAAGATGTGCAGCCTTTCGCGTGCTTTGTCAAGGTCAAACTGCGTGCGGCGGGTGACAACATCCTTTTGATGCGCAATGTAGTGATAAAGCATTTCGCGAAGGTTGAGCACCTTGGGTTCGCCGTTCACAAGCGCGATCATGATAACGCCGAAAGTATCCTGAAGCTGAGTGTGCTTATACAGATTGTTCAGCACAACGTTTGCATTGACATCCTTTTTAAGCTCGATAACAATGCGCATTCCCGCGCGGGAGCTTTCGTCGCGAAGGTCGGAAATGCCGTCCACGCGCTTCTCGTGAACAAGCTCCGCAATTTTTTCAACAAGCTTTGCTTTGTTGACCTGATACGGAATTTCCGTGACGATGATTCGTGAACGATCGGCCTTGTATTGCTCGATCTCGCTCTTTGCGCGAACAAGGATCTTTCCCCTGCCTGTAAAATATGCATGGCGAATGCCGACATCGCCCATGATGACGCCGCCGGTCGGAAAGTCCGGGCCGGGGATATAGTTCATCAGCTCGTCGATCGTGATATCGGGATTGTCAATCATTGCGGCACAGGCATCGACAGCCTCGCCGAGATTATGCGGCGGAATGTTTGTTGCCATGCCGACAGCAATGCCGTTTGAGCCGTTCACAAGAAGGTTGGGGTATCTTGCGGGTAATACCGCAGGCTGCATCAGCGTTTCATCAAAATTCGGGTAAAAATCAACCGTGTTCTTGTCAAGATCGCGGAGCATTTCGAGAGTGAGCCTGCTCATGCGCGCTTCGGTATAACGCATTGCAGCGGCGGGGTCGCCGTCAACGCTGCCGAAATTGCCGTGACCTTCAACAAGGGGGTAACGAGTGGAGAAGGGCTGGGCAAGGCGCACCATTGCATCGTAAACCGCCGTATCGCCGTGCGGATGGTATTTGCCGAGAACGTCGCCGACAAGGCGCGCGCTCTTCCTGAAGGGCTTGTCGGGCTGCATACTCAGCTCGTCCATTGCGTAAAGAATGCGCCTGTGAACGGGTTTCAGCCCGTCGCGCACATCGGGAAGCGCACGGCTGATGATAACAGCCATTGCGTATGATATAAAGCTGCGCTTCATTTCACCCACAAGGTTTATGGGCAATATTCTGCCGCCTTCAACATCGGTCGGCAGCTCGTTTGTTCCGAGCATTTCAAGATTGGGTCTTTTTTTGTTTTCGTCCATCATATCTCCTGCATGAAAGGTGCGGAGCCTGCCGCAGTCGGTGCATCGCACCTTTCGTCGGTCGTCAAGTCATTGAATCGTGTTAATAATTTCGGATTGCAGAGCTCAAAGCTCTTAATCTGCCGTTTGAAAAATGAAACGTTTCCGAATCAAACGTCAAGGTCGGCAACGAGCTTGCTGTTCCGCTCAATAAATTCGCGGCGCGGTTCAACCCTGTCGCCCATCAAAAGGGTGAAAGTTTCGTCCGCAAGCATTGCATCGTCCATTGTGACGCGAAGCATAATGCGGTTCGCGGGATCCATTGTCGTGTCCCAAAGCTGTTCGGGGTTCATTTCGCCCAAACCTTTGTAGCGTTGAATGTAGATTTTATCCCTGCCGATTTCGTCAAGAGTTCTGTTCAGCTCTTCGTCCGAATAGACATAGCGTTCCGTATTGCCCTTTTTGATGAGATAGAGAGGAGGCTGGGCAATGTAAACATAGCCGCGCTCTATCATCGGCCGCATGTGCCGATAGAAGAACGTCAGCAGCAGCGTGCGAATATGGCTTCCGTCAACATCGGCATCGGTCATGCAGATGATTTTGTGATAGCGGAGCTTGGTTTCGTCAAAATCCGCATCCATGCCCGCACCGAACGCGGTTATCATGCATTTGATTTCCGCATTGCCGAGAATTTTGTCCAAACGGGTTTTTTCAACGTTCAGAATCTTTCCGCGCAGCGGAAGGATGGCCTGAAAATGCCTGTCGCGTCCTTCCTTGGCGGAACCGCCTGCGGAGTCGCCCTCAACGATGAACAGTTCGCATTTTGAAGGATCTTTTTCGGAGCAGTCCGCAAGTTTGCCGGGCAGTGCGGCGGAATCCAAAACGGACTTGCGTCTGGTCAGCTCGCGTGCCTTGCGCGCCGCTTCCCTTGCGCGGCTTGCACTGAGGCATTTGTCGAGAATAAGCTTTGCCTGCGCCGGGTTCTCTTCAAGATAGGTCGTCATGCCGGCCGTCACGGCGTTGTCAACAAGGGTTCTTATGTAGGCATTGCCGAGTTTTGTTTTTGTCTGCCCTTCAAACTGCGGCTCTGTCAGCTTAACGCTGATGATAGCGCTCAAACCTTCGCGGATGTCGTCTCCGGTCAGGTTTTGGTCGCTGTCTTTAAGGATTTTAAACTTTCGGGCGTAGTCGTTGATGACCCTTGTCATTGCCGCACGGAAACCCGCAAGGTGGCTGCCGCCCTCGATGGTGTTGATGTTGTTGGCATAGGTAAAAACATTTTCGCTGTAGCCGTCGTTGTATTGCAGCGCAACTTCAACGCTTGCCGTTTCAAGCGGATTATCGTTCTTTACAGCGGAAAAATAAATCGGGTCGGGGTGCAGAACCTCTTTGTTTTTGTTGATATAGCGAACGTATTCAACAACCCCGCCTTCGTAATGGAAGCTGTCCTGCACGGGCGGGTCGCAGCGTTCATCTGTCACGATGATGCGCACGCCGCCGTTTAGGAACGCAAGCTCGCGCAGCCGTCGAACAAGGATATCGTATTCATAGTTCACTTCGTCAAAAATTTCTTCGTCGGGAACAAAATGAATCGTTGTGCCGTGCTCGTCCGCTCCGCAGCTGCCCACGATTTCAACCTCCGTGACCTTTATGCCGCGGCGGCAGATCTGCCGGTAAATATGCCCGTCCCGACGCACCTCGGCGGTAAGTTCCGTGCTCAATGCGTTAACAACGGAAAGACCGACACCGTGAAGGCCGCCGGAGACCTTATAGCCGCTGCCGCCGAATTTGCCGCCCGCATGAAGCATGGTAAGTGCGACTTCAAGCGCGGATTTGCCGGTTTTGGGGTGAATGTCAACGGGAATGCCCCTGCCGTTGTCAACAACTGTAATGGAGTTGTCCGCATGAATGGTAACATAAATATGAGTGCAGAATCCCGCCATTGCTTCATCGATGGAGTTATCGACGATTTCATAAACAAGGTGGTGCAGGCCTCTTGAATCGGTTGAACCGATATACATGCCCGGGCGGCGGCGAACGGCCTCCAATCCTTCAAGCACCTGTATTTGCGAAGCGTTATAAGTCGTTTCCATTTTTAAAATTATTTCCTTTCAGAGTAAAACCCGCGGCATTTTTGAAAAGCTGCCGCCTGCGGAGCCCTGTCCGCCGGGATTTTTATGTCGGGCTGTTTTGGGGAGAACGCCGACCGTATGATTTAAAACAACCACAAAACGGCGTTTATTTATACAATGTTAAATCAATACAGAATCAATTTTCTGCTGACAGAATTTTTTTGAGTTTGCCGCCGCTGCATTCAAACACCGTCATGTTCGGCACCTGTTCAAGGCCGTCGAGAGTTGTGGATGTTAAAAAGCATTGGCAGTCGAATGCGCTTGAAAGCAGCTCTCGCTGCCTGTCGCCGTCCAGTTCGCTCAGAACATCGTCCAAAAGCAGAACCGGCGCCTCGCCCCGAACGCGGCGCATAAGCGCAAGCTCGCTCAGTTTAAGGCTCAACGCTGCCGTGCGCTGCTGCCCCTGGGAACCGAAAACGCGGACGTCGCGCCCGTTGAGCAGAATGCCGATGTCGTCCCGGTGCGGCCCCTTGGTTGTGCAGCCGCGGCGGATATCCTCCGCCCGTGCCTTGCAGAGTGCGTCCCCGAGTGCGGCGCGCGCGCCGTCGCCCTCGAAGGGAACGGAGGGTTTGTAGTAGGTAAAAAGCTCTTCCGGTTCATGCCCGACAGAGGAATTGCCCGTGATGCTGCGGTTCAGATCCCGCGCAGCGGTGCTGAGCCTGTCAAGAAAATCGCGGCGAAGCAGCATGACCGAACCGCCGAGCTCCGCAAGCTTATCGTCCCACATGTCGAGAAGTTCAATGTTCGGTTCGAACGGAAAACTTGTTTTCAAAAGCGCGGTGCGCTGCTTGAGGGCGGCATTATATTGCTGCAAACGGTAAAAATATGCAGGTCGAAGCTGGCAAAGCTCCATGTCCATAAAGCGGCGGCGCGTTTCGGGAGAGTCCTTGACGAGGGAGAGATCCTCGGGTGAAAACATTACGGCGTTCAGAACGCCCATAAGCTCGCCCATGCGTCTGATGCGCTGCCCGTCGATAAAAACCTGTTTCGGTGCGCCGGAAAACAGCTTGAGTTCAATGCTGTGCTTCCCCGCTGCACTCACAAGCTCAATGCCCGCATATGCCTTGTCGGAAAGGGAGTTGATAAGTTCCGCATCGCGGCGCGTTCGGTGGCTCCTGCCCAACGCAGCAAGGAAAACGGATTCCAGAATGTTCGTCTTGCCCGCCGCATTTGCGCCCACAATGACGTTAAGCCCCTTTGCAGGCTCAAACCGCAGCTCCGTATAACTTCTGAAACAATAAAGTCTTACGGCGGTGATGTACACGCAAAGCCTCCGCCCTGCCGCATTATGCGGCATTATTACCTTCATTCTATTATACCATATTTTAAGGAGTTCGGCAAGCCCGAAAGGCGCATTTAAAGGTACATTTATATAGGTAGGAGAAATGAGGAATTGGGAGCACCGAGCGGAGTGTGGAAAGTTAAGAGCGGAGTTTGGGGAGTGGAGAGTGGAGCTGAAGGCACTCGTTTGCCTCCCCTGCAAGGGGAGGGGGACCGCAGAGCGGTGGAGGGGTTTTGATTAAGAGAGTGGAGAGCGGAGAGCGAAGACCGATGTGCTGAACCCGCACCAAGTTAAGAGCGGAGTTTGGAGAGTGGAGAGTGGAGCTGAAGGCACTCGTCTGCCTCCCCTGCAAGGGGAGGGGGACCGCAGAGCGGTGGAGGGGTTTTGATTAAGAGAGTGGAGAGCGGAGAGTGAAGACCGATGTACATTTCTAATTGCTAATTGCTGATTGACAACGTCAATCAGCAATGATACAATACTTATTGCCGACTGAGGCCGAGTACATTCCTTTCGGAGGAAAACCATGAAAAAAAGCGTAAAGATTATCGGCATCGTTGTTTGTGTCGCAATTCTTGCGGCGGCGGTTGTGGGAGTTGCTTCGCACGCAGTGCGTGTGGAGGACGGCAGGCGCATCCGCAAGGCGTTCAACGAATATGCCGAGCGTGTGGTACGGCTGCGTGCAAGCGGCGAATTTGAGGATTCCGACGACGATCCCGCTCTTTCCGACTGGTTTACCGCACCCGAGGGCTTCCTGCCCGTAAAGGACGGAAACGTGTATAAAAGCGTTATCAACCCTTACGACACGCCCGAGGAGTGGGATTTGCTTGAAGATGCGGTAGAAATGCGGGAGGTTTCCCAATTGCCGGAAACTGCGCGGAATGCAACAACGGCGGAGCTTGTGCTGTACTGCATGAACTATAACCTGTTTGATGATATGTTCGTTTACGAATCAATGCTGGAAGGATTCGACGTTGTCAAACAGGATTATGACGGACTTCAGCTGCTTGCCGCGCGCGAGGATGCGGGAACGGTTCTCGTTAATCTCTACAAGGCATACAAGCTCAACGATCAGAGCCAACTCGACAGATATGCCTGCCTGAGGTTGGACTATCTTGAAACAATGCTTGCACAGCCGGAGATCCTTGCAAAGCTCACCGATGAACAGTGCCGCGAGCTTGCGGCCGAATGCTACAACAAGGCAACGCAGATAATGAACGCACGGAACGATGAATACGGCATCACCCAGGCGCTTTATCTCGGCATGAAGAGCCTTATGCGGGCGGATTCGGAATTTGCGCGCATTGTCAACGGTTCCGACGGCGCAAGAACTTTTGCCGAAACCGGCGTTCTTGTCCCGCGCAAAATAAGCAATGCGGATCTCGGAGCAATGGCTGCAAGGGTACGGCTTGTGATTGGATGAACACTGATTCACCTTGACTGAAATTTACTGAGAAAAAGAGAAGAAATGTTGATGCGGAATGCGGAATGCATGTGCCTCAGGCGCATTGTACGGATGACGTTTATTCTCTCTTCAACTCTTTAAATACGCCCTATCGGTGCGGCACAAATACGGTTGAAGACGGAATTAAAAATATATCTTCAATCCTGTCCGAAACGGTCTTGACTTTGTACAAAATCCGAGTATAATGTGATATGCACTTGAAAGAGTGAATGCACCTTTAGCTCAGCTGGTAGAGCACCTGACTCTTAATCAGGGTGTCCAGGGTTCGAGCCCCTGAAGGTGTACCAACAAAAAGTCCTTGTTTTGCAAGGGCTTTTTTAATTTGCTTTATGCTTAATTTGCTTAAAAGGAAGCGCAGGTCCTTCGAGTGCCCTTGACTTTTCCCCGAATCGGTTCTATAATCATTGCATATAAAAAAGAGTCTGAAGGAGGGTTAATCCATGCAGCTTCTTGTTATCACGATCGACGATTGCGATGAATTTCTTGCAACGCTTGAAGGGCTTCGCGCACACGGAATGAACGGCATCGTTTTTCAGTCCACAAGCCTTAAACACGCATTGCTGAACAGCAACGTTGACGCACCGCCGATTTTCGGTCGAGTCAGCAAAATCATGAGCCATGATTTTGAATCCAGTCACACTGCGTTTTTGCTGCTGAACGATGATCAACTTGAGCATGCAAAGCGCGTTATCCGCCGCAACACGCACGGATTGGGCAAAAAAGGCGTCATGTTCACGCTGCCCGTGCTTTCGTTCGAAGGAATCGATGCGGAATAACGCACGCGGAACGATAATCGAAAACCGACTTAAGTAAATATAAAACGGAAACCGCCGTTCGGCGGCATTCCGAAGAATAAGCGCGCTGAAAGATACCGACGGCGTGTTCATTGGTGCGCGGCAGAAAAGCGGCGCACGTTCCACCGCGCCGGTGTGCGCGAAATTTGTCGAAAATTCGCACCGCCGGATAAAAGGCGGAATTCGAACTGAAAGGAAAAACAACATGAAAATTCTGCTGATTCTTGCAATCGCAATGGCGGGCGGTCTTGCCCTGTCCCGCCTTATGAAGCTGCTCAACCTGCCCAATGTCACGGGCTACCTTATTGCAGGCATTCTGATAGGTCCCTTTGTGCTGAAACTTGTCACAAACGTTGATATCAAAAGCGCAAAGATTATCACAACCACCGCATTGGGTTTCATTGCTTTTTCGATCGGCGGCGAATTTAAGCTGTCATTGCTGAAAAAGCTCGGCGGAAAAATAGTCGTTATCACCGTTGTGCAGGCTGTTATGACCGTGCTGCTCGTGATGCTTGCGCTTTTGCTTGTGCCGGGTGAATACCGCGTTCCCCGTGCGCTGCTTCTCGGTGCAATTGCGGCTGCAACGGCACCTGCCGCAACACTGCTTGTTGTTCGCCAATACAAGGCAAAGGGCCCCGTTACGGACACGCTCCTGCCCGTTACGGCGTTTGATGATGCGGTCGGCCTGATGATCTTCTCCCTCTGCTTTGCACTTGCACAGGCATTTGCCTCCGGCGATGCGCTGACGGTTCAGGCAATCGTGCTTGATCCGCTGCGCGAAATCGGCCTTTCCCTGCTTACGGGCGGCGTTATGGGTGCCGTGCTTGCGTTTGTAATGCGCTTTTTCAAGTCCAAAGCAAACCGTCTCTGCCTGATGCTTGCGGCGGTTTTTGCCTGCGTTGCACTTTCGGAAATGTGGGAGCTTTCTTCACTGCTGACCTGCATGATGCTTGGCGCGGTGTTTGCAAACATGCGCAGCGACTCTGTCATTGCGATGGAGCTTTGCGAGGGCTGGACGCCTGCATTATACATGCTTTTCTTCGTGCTTTCGGGTGCGGAGCTTGATTTTTCAATCCTGCTGACGGTCGGGATTCCGGGCGTTATCTATATCATTGCACGTTCCGCCGGCAAGTATTTCGGCGCGTTCACCGGAGCGGCAATGTCCCATGCCGATCCAAAGGTGCGCAAATACCTCGGCATTACGCTGCTTCCGCAGGCAGGTGTTGCAATCGGCATGGCGCAGATGGTTGCCGCAAGCGACCTTCCGCAAACGCTTTCCGCGCAGGTTGTGACGGTTGCACTGTTTGCAACACTTGTTTATGAACTTACGGGCCCCGTGCTGACAAAGCTTGCGCTTGCAAAAGCAGGTGAAATTTCGACTGAAAATCTCGGAAAAAAGAAAAAGACAGCTGCTGCCGTCGAAAGCACTGCGGATGCACCGCAGGCGTAAGCCGGGTGAACCGGAAAGCCGAACTGATAAAAGCGCACTTCTATACACCTTTCGGTGTAC
>UMGC01022509.1_pt1 | contig 27984 bp, 24 predicted proteins | sample 1965151 | NCBI WGS metagenome assembly UMGC01 (sample SAMEA4836061, study PRJEB28245) | human gut metagenome | biome: gut microbiome; material: fecal sample | place: Denmark | collected 2008 | reverse complement strand
AGACAAGAAGATGGAATCCTAAAATGGCTCCATACATCTACACCGAGAGGAACGGTATCTATATCATCGACTTACAGAAATCTGTAGGAAAAGTAGATGAGGCATATCAGGCAGTAAGTGATATCGCAGCAGAAGGTGGTTCTATCCTTTTCGTAGGAACAAAGAAACAGGCTCAGGATGCTATCAAGACAGAGGCAGAGAGATGTGGAATGTACTATGTAAATGAGAGATGGTTAGGCGGAATGCTTACAAACTTCAAGACCATCCAGAGCCGTATCGAGAGATTAAAAGCGATCGAAGCAATGGCAGAGGACGGAACATTTGATGTATTACCGAAGAAAGAAGTAATTGCTTTAAAGAAAGAATGGGATAAATTAGAGAAGAACCTTGGCGGAATCAAAGACATGAAAGGTCTTCCGGATGCAATCTTCGTAGTAGATCCTAAGAAAGAAAGAATCTGCGTACAGGAAGCACACACACTTGGTATTCCGTTAATTGGTATCTGTGATACAAACTGTGATCCGGAAGAATTAGACTATGTAATTCCTGGAAACGATGATGCGATCCGTGCAGTAAAATTAATCGTTTCTAAGATGGCAGATGCAGTCGTAGAAGCTAATCAGGGAACAGTTGATGTAGAAGCAGCAGAAGAGTTTGAAGCAGAGGAAGCTGAAGAAGCATAATAAGAGAATTCTCAGGACAGACATTTTGCCTGTCCTGTATTGTGTAAAAAATGGAGGACGATAAAATGGCTATTACAGCAGCAATGGTAAAAGAGTTACGCGAGATGACCGGTGCCGGAATGATGGATTGTAAAAAGGCATTAGGTGAGACAAATGGTGATATGGAAGCAGCCGTAGACTTTTTACGTGAAAAAGGTCTTGCAACTGCACAGAAAAAAGCCGGCAGAATTGCAGCAGAGGGTATCGTAGTTACAAAACTGACAGATGATGCAAAAGCCGCAGTTGTTGTAGAGGTTAACTCTGAGACAGACTTTGTAGCAAAGAATGAGAAATTCCAGAACTATGTTGCAGAAGTTGCAGCACAGGCATTAACTACAAGTGCAGCAGATATCGAGGCATTCTTAGCAGAGCCTTGGGCAGCAGATACAAGCAAAACTGTAAATGAAGCATTAGCAGCACAGATCGCAGTAATCGGTGAGAACATGAATATCCGTCGTTTTGAGCAGGTAAAAGAAGAGAACGGATTTATCGCTTCTTATATCCATGCAGGCGGAAAAATCGGTGTATTAGTAGACGTTGAGACAGATGTGATTAACGATGACATCAAAGAGATGGCAAAGAACCTTGCAATGCAGGCAGCAGCATTAAAACCACTTTACACCAGCAGAGATGAAGTAGATGCAGACTATATCGAGAAAGAGAAAGAGATCTTAATGGTACAGGCTAAGAACGAGAAGCCGGATGCAAACGAGAAGATCTTAAACGGTATGGTAATGGGACGTATCAACAAAGAGTTAAAAGAAATCTGCTTATTAGACCAGGTTTATGTAAAAGCTGAAGATGGAAAACAGGTTGTAAGCAAATATGTAGAAGAAGTTGCAAAAGCAAACAATGCAAAGATCAAGATCAAGAAATTCGTTCGCTTCGAGACCGGTGAAGGTTTAGAGAAGAAGAATGAAGATTTCGCAGCAGAAGTTGCAGCTCAGATGAACGCATAATCGAATACGGTGTTAAATTTCTGAAATGATTAATAACCCTTATGAATGGTGGTGATACTGTTTGTAGGGGTTATTTTTATGTCTAAATATAAAAATGATAATGATCTACCAACCACATTGAAACAATCTCCTAAATATGATAAATTGAATAATAAACAAAAGAATGGGGGCTACAAATGAAAACAGAAGCAAAAGAAAGCATAAAAAAAATCCTTGTCATATGTTTCGCATCCTTTTTAATGGCATTGAACATCAAATCCTTTGTCAGAACCGGAGGACTCTATCCGGGAGGGGCGACCGGTCTGGCACTTTTAATACAAAGAGCAGCGGACATGTTTTTACATATTACAATTCCATATACCATTGTCAATATACTGCTCAATGCGATACCGGTGTATATCGGTTTTCGATTCATTGGTAAAAAATTCACAATGTATTCCTGTCTGATGATCGTGCTGACAAGTGTCCTGACCGATATCATACCGGGCTATGCGATCACATACGATACGCTGCTGATCAGTATTTTTGGCGGACTGATCAATGGATTTGTCATCGGACTCTGCCTGCATATGAATGCGACAACAGGAGGAACGGATTTTATTGCAATCTATCTTTCAGAAAAAAAAGAGATCGATTCGTGGAATGTGGTATTAGGCATCAATGTGGTCATTTTAGCGGCTGCAGGCGTATTGTTTGGATGGGATAAAGCCCTGTACTCGATCATATTCCAGTATACCTCTACGCAGGTAGTGCATATTTTATATCGGAAGTACCAGCATGAAACCCTGTTTATCGTAACGAATAAGGCAACAGAAGTTTATGAAGTGATTTCAAAGATGAGTAACCATGGCGCAACCATTATGGAGGGAGAAGGCTCCTATGAACATCAGGAGAGAAAAATCGTCTATTCCGTAGTTTCCAGTGCACAGAGCAAGTCGATCATCCGCGAAGTGAAAAAAGCTGACCCACATGCATTTGTAAATGCGATCAAAACAGAGCAGATTGCAGGAAGATTCTATCAAAAGCCAAATGAATAAGTCAAACCCTGTAATATAGGTAGGAAAAATGGATTAAGATTGACTTGTCAGTCATAAAATGTTATATTTTAGGAAAATTCACATAATTTATTGCGGAGGGGACATATGAGATTTGTACCGATAGAACGAGTAGAACATGGAATGATGCTGGCAAAATCAATTTATGATTACGAAACCAGAACCTTATTGCGGGAAGGAAAGCTGTTAAGTGATGAGATCATTGTCAGGATCAGAGAGCGGGGATACCCGGGAATCTATATAGAGGACGAATTAACAAAAGATGTTGTCATTCAGGATGCCATTACAGCCGAACTGCGTAATCATGCCGTAGAGGCATTGCAGGAGCTGGATTTAGAAGAGGCGGTAAACGTTGCAGAGAGCATCGTAAAGCAGTTGATGGAGGCAAAAACCATATCCTTAGATATGTTAGACCTCCGTACTTTTGATGATTATACATTCCGACATTCCGTCAATGTAGCGGTACTTTCCGTAGTCATCGGAATGGGAATGGGATATACCAATGAGGAATTAGTAGATCTTTGCTCCGCGGCAGTATTTCATGATCTTGGAAAAATCTCCATAGATAAGGCAATCTTAAATAAACCGGGAAAACTGACACCGGAGGAGAATGAACTCTTACGCAGCCATTCCCAGCGTTCTTATGATATGTTAAAGGAAAAATGGAACATTCCGGCAAGAGTCAAAGCGGCAGTATTGAGCCACCATGAAAATGAGGATGGAAGCGGCTATCCGAACGGTCTGACCGGAGACAAGATCCATCCGTTTGCAAAGATCATCCATGTGGCAGATGTATATGATGCACTTTCAAGTGACCGTGCATATAAAAAAGCATACACCTATTCGGAATCGTTAGAATATCTGATGGGTGGCTGTGGAACACTGTTTGATCAGCAGGTGGTCCGTGCATTTATGGATAAAGTTCCTGTATATCCAAAGGGTGTAACGGTATTGTTATCCGACGGCAGAGAGGCAATCGTAGTAGAGAATCATTTAGGAAACCCATTGCGTCCGACCGTCCGATTTTTTGATGGAAAAGATTTAAATCTGAACGATCCGTCCGTAGGAATGAATATCACGATCATCAATCAGGTCAATACACAGACGATCGATGAGCAGGAAATGATAGAGTTTGAGAAAGAGCGTAAGAGCAGAGAGATTAAGAGTATTTTAGTGGTAGATGATATGGTAACGAGTATCCGTTCCGTAAAAGCTGCATTGGACGGATTATATAAAATTATTGCCGTACGCTCCGGCAGTGAAGCCATTGAATACTTACAGAAAGCAACACCGGATCTGATCCTAATGGATATCCTTATGCCGAATATGAGTGGAATTGAGGCAGTCAGAGTGATCCGCCAGCGTTTTCCGGGAAATATACCGGTCATCTTTTTATCAAGTGCCAGTGATGTGCAGACGATACTGGAATGTAAGGATGTCAAAGCCGCAGATTATATCGTAAAACCGTTTAAGGTAAACTATATCCGGGAACGTGTTGCGGCAGTATTGGGAGAAAACGAGTAATATGGGAATGCCTTTAGTAATCAACACGATCTGTATTGTAATTATATTAATGGCAATTTATTGTCTTGTCGGAAGAAAGGAGAGCAGGGGTAGACGCATCAATATGGCGTCTATGCTGGTCTCCTTGATTTATTGCTTTTTAGTAACGGTCGGAGAACTGCTCTGTATGGACTATGTTCCGCAGCTGCTGATCATAGACCGGATGGTGTCAGATTTTGTGTTTGGGATATTGTTTATCTTTTACTACCATTACATTATCTATGTCACCGGTTTTCGCATTGACAGAAAGATCACCATAGGATTTATGAGTGCCTATGCGTTTTTCCTGCTGTTATTGCTGACAGATTCCTCTCATCACTGGTTTTACCGGAAACTGGACGTACGGACGGGAGAAAACGGCTATTTTAAATTCCAGATACAGCATGGGATCGGGTTTTATCTCTTTTATGCAGTGTTGCTTCTGACTTCTTTTTTCTGTTTTTATCTGGCGTGGAAGTATTATCAGAATACAAAAGATAACATTGGACAGATGCGGAAAAAAAGGGCACACATCCTTTTGCAGGTATCTGTGTTGCCGTTTATGATCGCAATTTTATATTTATTTGAAGGAAAGAGTATCTACAGTCCGGTCTGTATTGGAATCGGACTGTCGGCATTGTTGCTGATCCATGCCCTGAACCATTTTAATTATATGGAAGTCATTCAGAATGCAAAAGCACTGGTGGCGGACAATATGGATTTAGGACTTTTGATCTTTGACATGGAAGAGCATTTTTTAGAGGCAAACCAGTTTATGGAGAAGCATTTTCCGGAGGTCTGGGAAACGCCTGATTTTATTAAAGAATGTGAAGAATTTCACGATGTAATGACCGGAAAACGGTCAAAGATACTCTGGAAAGGCAGAAACTATAATTGTCAGAAGAGTGAGGTGCGGACGCAGAGCGGTGTTTTGATCGGTTATGCACTGACCGTTTATGATATCACGGATTTAGAAGAGTATAGTCATCAATTAGAAATATTAAAAGAAGAGGCAGAAAAGGCGAATGCCCAGAAAACTAAGTTTTTAACGAATGTGACGCATGAGATCCGTACCCCGATGAATACGATCCTTGGTATGAGTGAAATTGCGATCCGAAAAAATACGGCAAAAGACTTAGAAGGCCCGTTAAAGACAATTTACCGGGAAGGAGAAGGCGTATTAGAGATGGTCAACAGCCTGTTAGATGTCTCAAAGCTGGAATCGGGCACGGTTGAGCTGTCCCATGAAAAATACGACATGGAGACACTGCTCTATGAAGTCTCAAATATGGTCTATATGAATATGCACAATCAGGACTTAGACTATCGGATTGAGATCGAAGGGGGATTCCCAAGTGCATTTTTCGGAGACCGGATGCGGGTCAAAGAGATTTTTCAAAATCTTTTAGGAAATGCCATAAAATATACAGAAAGCGGGACCATTACCTTGTCCTTAGGAGGCGAACGCGAAGAGAACCGTTATAAGATCAGGCTTTCCGTTCAGGATACCGGAGTAGGGATGGATGAAACGGATACCGAGCAGATTTTTCAGCGTTTCAAACGGACAAAAAATGCGAGAACGGAAAAAGTATTTGGAGCCGGACTGGGCTTAAATATTACGATGTCGCTTGTCAAAATGATGGGCGGGAATATTACCGTGCAGAGCCGTCTGAATGAAGGAACGACATTTTTGGCATATTTTTATCAGGAGATTGCAGACAGTGAAGCTTTATTCATAAAAAATATGACAAGAGAACGGGCTGTTGCACATATGGAATCAAACGGCTTTTTAGAAAAAATACAGGTCTGCTTTCCGGGAGCACATATTCTGCTTGTCGATGACATGGAATCCAATCTTAGTGTAGAGCAGGGACTGATGCAGCTTTACGGAATTGAACCGGAAATGGTAAATAGTGGAAGAAAGGCATTAGAACTGGTAAAAAAACGAAAGTATGATATCATCTTTTTAGATCATATGATGCCGCAGATGGATGGGATCGAAACCCTGCAGAGAATGCGTGAGTTAGAAAACGGAAAAGATACACCGATTGTTGCGATCACGGCAAATGCGGTGGCATTTACGACCGATTTTTATGAAAAAAGCGGGTTTGATGACAGCCTTACCAAACCACTGCATACCATCGAACTGTTAGAGGTGCTGAAACGCTTTATTCCGGATAAGATACAGCAAAAAGAGACGGAAGAACAGGAAGAGATACTGCCGATCAAGAGCCTGATGCCGGAGATCGACTGCACGATCGGAATCCGGAATATCGGTGGAAATATTGAAAAATATCATGAAATCTTACAGGTATACTATCGGGAAATGTCACAGATGCTTGAAGTGCTCCAAGACTATGCAAATGAGGATTTAGAGCAGTTCCGTATCAGCGTGCATGGGATCAAGGGAAGCAGCCGCAATATCGGAGCAGAAGATTTAGCGGATGAAGCACTGCAGTTAGAAGAACTGGCAAAAGAAGGAAAACAGGCAGAGATATTAGCAAAATTAGAGGAGTTCTTAAATACCTTAGATGAAGTCATGACCAGAGTGGACACTTATCTGAAGGATGCATCCGAACAGGTAGAGCGCGATGGAGATTTTCTGCCGGAGTTAGAACTAAGCAGTGTATATCAGATTTTAAAGGCACTTGCTGAATTCGATATGGATGAAGCGGAGGAATGTTTAAAAGAGCTTTATAAAAACCGCTACGCAGAGGATGTGGAAGAGGTCCTAGAGGAATTGAAACGTTATATCGAAGACTTAGACTACAAACACGCAACAAGTCTCTTAGAGGACTATTTAAAGAAAATCGGATAGGACGATAGAAAGATCATGGAGGTAGGAATGGAACAGCAAAAAGGTCTGACAGGTTCCACATTGAAGATCATAGCAATGGTAACCATGCTGATAGACCACATTGGAGCAAGCATTTTAGAACGGGGAGTTATGCCAAAGGTAGCAGATGGCAGTGTTATGGATGCAGGCGTAGAGGCAATGAAAGTATATAACAGGTGGAAAGTAGTGGATATGGCATGCCGTGGCATCGGAAGGATCGCATTTCCGATTTTCTGCTTTTTGTTAGTGGAAGGATTTTTGCATACCGGCAACTGGAAAAAATATTTCAGCAGACTGTTTCTGTTCAGCCTTATCTCAGAAGTCCCATTTGACCTTGCAGTATTTAAGAACTGGTATGATTTTTCAAGTCAGAATGTATTTTTTACGCTGTGGATCGCACTTCTTGTCTTAGCCGGGATGAAATATGCAGGCAAAAAGCAGGAATGGTCGGAAGCGTTGCAGCTTTTGGCACAGATTGCCGTAGCAGCCGTTGGAATGGGAGTGGCACATCTGTTACATACCGATTACGGAGCCTTTGGAGTGCTTGCAATCGCAGAATTGTATTTTTTGCGAAAAGACAGAAAGCGACAAGTACTTTGCGGCTGTGTGCTGTTCTTGTGGGAGATTACGGCACCACTGGCATTTTTACCGATCTACCACTATAATGGCAAGCGGGGCATAAATGTTAAATATATATTTTACTTTTTCTACCCGGTACATTTGCTGATTTTTGGTCTGATCATAAAATTTGCTTTTTGACAAAATTCGGTTTTAACATTGACAAAAGAATGTAGTATGCTAAAATGTGCTTAGTGTGAAAATGTAAGAAAAGGAAGATTTTCTATGAAAAGACAGGTATTATCTATTCTGGTAGAGAATACAGCAGGCGTAACAAGCCGTATTTCGGGGCTGTTCAGCCGCCGAAGATATAACATTGACAGTTTTTCATCCGGTGTTACGGCTGATCCGAGGTTTACAAGGATTACAATTGTAACCAGTGGAGATGAACTGGTCTTAGAGCAGATTGAAAAGCAGTTAGCAAAGCTCGAAGACGTACTGGATATCAAGAAGTTAGAACCTGACAATTCCGTAACAAGGGAATTGATCATGGTAAAGATCCGTGCAAAGGATACCGATCGTCAGGCCATCTTGAATGTCACAGAGATTTTCCATGGAAAAGTCGTGGATGTTACCCACGATTCCATGATCATCGAACTGACAGGAAAGCAGGCAAAGCTCGATTCCTTCTTAGATTTATTACAGGGATATGAGATTTTAGAGTTGGCGAGAACGGGACTGACCGGACTTACCAGAGGTTGTGACGATGTTACATATTTAGATTAAGCTATCAATTTTTTATAATTTAGGAGGATAACATAATGGCAGCAAAAATTTATTATCAGGAAGACTGTAACCTTTCACTTTTAGATGGAAAGACCATCGCGATCATCGGTTACGGAAGTCAGGGACATGCACATGCATTGAACTTAAAGGAGTCCGGATGCAACGTTATCATCGGTCTTTATGAAGGTTCTAAATCCTGGGCAAAAGCAGAACAACAGGGATTTGAAGTATTTACAGCAGCAGAAGCAGCAAAAAAAGCTGATATCATCATGATCCTGATCAACGATGAAAAGCAGGCTGATATGTATAAAAACGATATTGAGCCAAACTTAGAGGCAGGCAACATGTTAATGTTCGCACATGGTTTCAACATCCACTTCGGATGTATCGTACCTCCAAAGGATGTCGATGTTACCATGATCGCACCAAAGGCACCGGGTCATACCGTTCGTTCCGAGTATCAGGCAGGAAAAGGAACACCTTGCTTAGTAGCAGTAGAGCAGGATGCAACAGGAAAAGCATTAGATATGGCGTTAGCATATGCACTTGGAATCGGTGGAGCAAGAGCAGGTGTTCTTGAGACAACCTTCAGAACAGAGACAGAGACAGACCTCTTCGGTGAGCAGGCTGTGCTTTGCGGTGGTGTTTGTGCATTGATGCAGGCAGGATTTGAGACACTTTGCGAAGCTGGTTATGATCCAAGAAATGCTTACTTTGAATGTATCCATGAGATGAAATTAATCGTAGATTTAATTTATCAGTCAGGATTTGAAGGAATGAGATACTCCATCTCTAACACAGCAGAGTATGGTGATTATATCACAGGACCAAAGATCATCACAGAGGATACTAAGAAAGCAATGAAAAAAGTACTTTCCGATATCCAGGATGGTTCTTTTGCAAAAGAGTTCTTATTAGATATGTCTGATGCAGGACGTCAGGTTCACTTCAAGGCAATGAGAAAATTAGCAGCAGAGCATCCATCAGAGTCTGTAGGAAAAGAAATCCGCAAACTTTACAGCTGGAACAATGAGGAGGATAAGCTGATCAACAACTAATCTTTACGATAGAACAAAGTTCAGTAGGAAAAGAATAAAATTATAAAATAAAAGGCTCCCTTCCGGGTAAGCAAGTGAAAGAATATGACTTGTTACCTGGGAGGGAGCCTTTTTATGAGTAGAAAATCTAACGGAAGGATTCATAAAAATGAATGAACTTTTCTAAGGAATCCGACACTTTGATATCCCGGTTATAGGCAAAACCGATTTCCCGTTTGTGGATCGGGATGCCAAGCGGGATTTCTAAAAGCGTACCGTTTTGTAATTCCTCTTTGACAAAATCCTTGATGACACAGCCAACACCGAGGCTGACCTTAGCCATTTCGATGACAAGATCCATGTTCGACACTTCAATGATATCCTGTAAGGAGATATGATTTTCCTGAAAATAGTCATCAATATACTGACGTGTCATATTTTCCTTATCTAACAACATCAGTGTGGCGTTTTGTAAAATCTGGTCATGACGGACACCACGGACGCTTAAGTTGTGCAGATAATCCTTTGTGGCAACGAAAATATCCTCAATTTCACGCAAAGAATAAAAATCAATGTTTTTTAACAGATAAGGTTTGCCGATCAGACCGACATCCAGTTTTTCTTCTTCTAGGAGTTTTAACGTCTGGTTGGTTGACTGACAGGAAATGGAGATATTAATATGCGGATTCTCCTTGATAAATTCCTTCAGATAAGGCAAAAGCACATATTTACACAAAGTAGAGCTGACACCGATCGTTAAATGACCGATTCCAAGTTCAATGGAACGCCGCAGACGATCTTCTCCAATGCTTAGTGTTTCAAAGGCAGATTTTACATGTGTATAGAGGAGTTCTCCGGAGTCTGTCAGTGCCACACCGCGGGAACTGCGCTCAAACAGCTTTGTGCCAAGACTTTCCTCTAATTTCTGGATTGATTTACTGATCGCCGGCTGGCTGATATAGAGTTCTTTAGCAGCTTTGGAAATATTTTTTGTATTTGCAACCGTATAAAAAATCCGGTAAGATGATAAATTCTGATACATAAATCCTCCATAACAAAAAGTTATAATATATATGTTTAATATGTATTGTTATTATAGCATGTTCTGTGCTATGATAGCAACAATAGATATTACATACGTTTTCACACTAAAATTATGACAGAACAAAAAGGAGGAACTATGCATGGGAATGACAATGACGCAGAAGATTCTGGCAGCACATGCCGGTCTGGATTCTGTATGTGCCGGACAGTTGATTGAAGCGGATTTGGATTTGGTTCTGGGTAATGATATTACATCACCGGTCGCAATCCATGAGATGGAAAAAATGAAGACGGACGGTGTGTTCCATAAAGACAAAATAGCGTTGGTACTGGATCATTTTGTACCGAACAAAGACATCAAATCAGCAGAGCATTGTAAATGTGTCAGAGAGTTTGCCTGCAAACATGAGATCACAAATTATTTTGATGTAGGACAGATGGGAATCGAGCATGCACTTTTACCGGAGCAGGGATTGACCGTTGCGGGAGACGTGATCATCGGTGCTGATTCACACACCTGTACTTATGGAGCACTTGGAGCATTTTCCACCGGAGTCGGAAGTACCGACATGGCAGCCGGAATGGCAACAGGAAAAGCATGGTTCAAAGTACCGGCGGCAATCAAAGTGGAGTTGACCGGAGCACCATCTGAATGGGTAAGCGGAAAAGATGTCATCTTACATTTGATCGGTATGATCGGCGTGGATGGAGCGCTCTATAAATCTTTGGAATTTACCGGAGACGGAGTGGCAAATCTGACGATGGATGACCGCTTTACCATTGCAAACATGGCAATTGAAGCCGGAGCAAAAAATGGAATCTTCCCGGTGGATGAGTTAGCCGAGACATACATGAAAGAACATTCCAAACGCCCATATCAGATCTATGAGGCAGATGCGGATGCAGAGTATGAGCAGGAGATCACGATTGATTTAAGTACGTTAAAATCCACCGTTGCATTTCCACATCTTCCGGAGAATACAAAGACCATTGACGAGGTGGGAGATATTACGATCGATCAGGTAGTCATCGGCTCCTGTACCAACGGAAGAATTGATGATCTAAGATGTGCAGCAGAGATCTTAAAAGGCAAAAAGGTAGCCAAAGGTCTTCGTGTGATCATTATTCCTGCGACACAAAAGATTTACTTACAGGCAATGGAAGAAGGACTCTTAAAGACCTTTATCGAAGCAGGCGCTGTTGTCAGCACACCAACCTGCGGACCGTGTCTTGGTGGTTATATGGGAATTTTAGCAGCAGGAGAAAAATGTGTCTCTACAACAAACCGTAACTTTGTCGGACGTATGGGACATGTCGATTCAGAAATATATTTAGCAAGTCCTGCCGTTGCAGCAGCAAGTGCCGTAACCGGAAAAATCTCAGGACCGGATGCATTGTAGGAGGTAAAAGATGAAAGCACATGGAAGCGTATTTAAATACGGAGATAATGTAGATACCGATGTCATTATTCCTGCAAGATATCTGAATTCCTCAGACCCGAAAGAACTTGCAGCACATTGCATGGAGGATATTGACAAAGAATTTGTAAATCAGGTGAAGAGCGGTGATTTGATTGTTGCAGATAAGAACTTCGGATGTGGTTCTTCAAGAGAACATGCCCCAATTGCGATCAAGGCGGCGGGTGTAAGCTGTGTCATAGCAGAAACATTTGCAAGAATATTTTATCGGAATGCAATTAATATCGGATTGCCGATCATTGAGTGTCCTGCGGCAGCAAAAGGCATTGAAGCAGGAGATGAAGTGGAAGTGGATTTTGATACCGGAGTGATCACCAATGTGACGAAGGGAACGACATTCCAGGGACAGCCATTCCCGGAATTTATGCAAAAGATCATTAAGGCAGAAGGGCTTGTCAACTACATCAATCAGAAATAGACTGCAAAGAATCTAAGTAGGTAAGGTATTTTTTTGAAATTTTAATTTTGGTATAGAGCTCTGCATATTCTTTTGCAGAGAACTCTTCCACATAATTTTCAGGAAAATTCTTTGCAATACCGTGACGTTTTGCAAGGTCTACCGCCTTATTATAAGCAACAGCCGCTTTGGTGGGTGTTGAATAAGAACCGATGATATAATTGCCATTGATATGGATACGGGCTTTAAAACGTACCATTCCGTTTTGGACATGGCGGATGACTCCATGGTAGGAGTTTAAAAGAATTACGTTAGAATAGCGCAGATCAGTAGAATCACCGTTAGCAAAGGTAAAATCCCTGCCCGGAACACCATGGCTTGGGATGCCGTAGCGGGAAAAGATGCTGGTCTGCATTCCATATTCATTGACAAATAAACGTCCGCCCCGGCGTAAGATCTTATGCTGGGAATAGAAAAAAAGGTCGTCAATATCGAATTTATATTCCTCATTTTTACTAAAGTAATAGGAAAAATAGTTACGGCGCAGATAAATTGGTGTTTTAATGTACATGCCATTATCGCGGAAGTTACAGAGAACTACAATTTTTTCAAAAGAAAGGAATTGGGAAGAAAAGAGTGCAGTCTCTAAAGAGATTCCGCTATCATGGAGCAGAGAATCTGCCTGGGAATAGGCATTGTGGGCAAGGGATTCCTCTGTGTAGCTGCCAAGGCTGATATGTTTGTTTTTATAATGGATGCCGGCACGGAAATATGGGGTGCCGTCTTTTCGTTTTGCCGGATATACGCCTGGTAACATGGGAACTCCTTGTGTGTGTGGGATTTGATATGCTTAGGTTTGCTACGCATGATGACTCGTTTGCACTCATTATATCATGTGCAAAAACAGCACATGATCAACATTCGTCGCTCACCGAATGTGCAAGCACATTCTTTTCGTTTGCACTCATTACATCGTGAGTAAAGCTCACTCAGTAATTTCGTCGTTCGTCAATCATGCAAGCATGTTGCCTCACTTGCATTCATTATATCACACATATTCGCATATTGACAGTCGATATTCCTTTCATTATAATGAAAATCAGCGAAGCAAATAGAACAACAGGAAGAGGATAAGAAGATGGATTTGTTATATTCAAGTACAAGAAATGGTGAAGAAAAAGTAACTGCATCTAAGGCAATTTTAAAAGGACTTGCAGATGATGGCGGATTATTTGTGCCGGAGTCGATCCCAAAGCTGGATGTCACAATCGAAGAGTTAGCGAAGATGTCTTATCAGGAGACAGCATATGCGGTCATGAAGCTCTTTTTTACCGACTTTACCGAAGAAGAGTTAAAGAACTGTATCAATAAGGCATATGACAGCAAATTTGACACAGAAGAGATCGCGCCGTTAGTAGAGGCAGATGGAGCATATTATTTAGAACTGTTCCACGGGGCAACCATTGCATTCAAGGACATGGCATTGTCAATCCTTCCTCATTTACTGACAACAGCAGCAAAGAAAAATCAGGTAAATAATGAGATCGTGATCTTAACAGCAACTTCCGGAGACACAGGAAAAGCAGCATTGGCAGGATTTGCAGATGTAGAGGGAACGAAGATCGTTGTCTTTTATCCCAAAGACGGAGTCAGCCCGATCCAGAAGCAGCAGATGGTGACCCAGAAAGGGGATAACACCTATGTAGTCGGCATCAATGGCAACTTTGACCAGGCACAGACCGGTGTGAAAAAGATGTTCTCTGACAAAGAGTTAGCAAAAGAGTTAGATGCTGCAGGATATCAGTTTTCTTCTGCAAACTCCATCAATATCGGAAGATTCATACCGCAGATCACATATTATGTATATGCTTATGCAAAATTATATGCAAATGGAAAAATTGCAAAAGATGAGAAAATCAACATCGTAGTACCGACCGGAAACTTTGGAAATATCTTATCTGCATTTTATGCAAAAAATATGGGACTTCCGGTTGCAAAATTAATCTGTGCATCCAATGAGAATAAAGTACTCTATGATTTCTTTGAAACCGGAAAATATGACAAGAATCGTGAGTTTATCCTGACATCCTCTCCATCTATGGATATATTGATCTCTTCAAACTTAGAGCGTCTGATCTACTGGGCAGCCGGAAATGATGCAAAGAAGAATGTAGAATTTATGACTGCACTGACAAAAGACGGTGTCTATGAGATCACACCGCAGATGCAGGAAAAATTAAAAGATTTCTATGGAAATTATGCAAGTGAAGAGGAGACCGCAGAGGCAATCCGTACACTTTATGAAAAAACCGGATATATTTTAGATACACATACTGCAGTTGCAGCAAGTGTATATGGAAAATATAAAGCAGAGACAAAAGATGAACAGACCACAACTGTCATTGCATCTACAGCAAGTCCGTTCAAATTCAGCAGAAGCGTTATGGATGCGATCGATCCAAAATACGATACAATGGAAGAGTTTGAACTGATCGATGAATTATCCAAGATCGGCAATGTAAAAATACCGAATGCGATCGAAGAGATCCGCAATGCACCGATACGTCATAAGGCAACCTGTGAAGTGGATGAGATGCCAAGGGTCGTTAAAGAATTTCTTGGTATGTAATTCAGAAATATAAAAAATATAAGCAGAAGCATTGAGATGTAAGATACAGCAATGTCCTGTGTAAAAAGTATTGAGACAGGAATGTCCTGTGCTTGAGAAGAACTGCAATAAGATAAGGTTTCAAACAAAGAACTCCGGTTGGTACCGGAGTTCTTTGTTTTGTAGTATGTAGAATTATGTAAGTCAATTTGGAAAATCCTATCTTAAAATCTGAACGTTTCATTATTTAGATTTAGAAATATAGAAGATAAAATTCAATGTTCCAAACGGATAGATTACCGGAAGGATGAAATGCTCGTCCTCAAAGGTCAGTAAACAATCAGTATGAACCTCAGGCGGTAAAAGCTGAAGCTCGGTAGAATAAGTATTTGACATATTTACATTGAATAATCCGTTGTGAAGATTTAAGAAATCTTCTAGGGAAGCTTTTACATAGTCATCAAATTCTGTAAAGCTGTCATTTGCGTAACGGGATGCAAATTCAATCGCAGCCACTTCCGTGGTGTCTAAATAAGAGCTTACCGTGAAAGCACCATCGATATTCTGGTTTACACAGTAAACAGCAGGATACTCTTTGCATGGAAGCGGAGAGAGGATGGTAAAATCATTGCCGATAAAACGGATCAGATTTGTAATTAAAAGCTGTAAATATTCTACTAAACGTTTCGACTGTAATTCGTCAATATAATCACCCAGTCCGTGGATCATCTCATCGAATTTTTTCTTCTGGAAATCCGTAAGATCTAAGTTGTAAATCTCATTGTCAGACTGATATTCGATCAGAATATTTTCAAACTGTGTATTGGTCAGGATTCCCTTCTCGATCAAAGCCTGTCCAAGAAGCAGATAGTCCGGTTTCTGAGCCTCTAAAAGAGCATTGACCTGTTCTTCTGTCAGATAACCTTCTTCAATGGCAAGTTCTCCGAATTTCTTATCCTGATGTGTCTGCATGATAATGATATTATCTACCTCGCCGGCTGTCATATATCCTTCATGGATCGCAAGAGTACCCAGTTTTAAATGAACCTTAGACTGCTCCTGTAAAGCATCTAAAAGCTGTTCTGTGGTAATGATGTCTTTTTCCAAAAGATAGTTGCCAAAAAATTGTGTATACATAGCTTATCTCCCTTCAAATCGAATCTTAATAATATTCTCCACCTGTTCTGCATTTAAAGGTTTCTGAACAAAGTCCTTTGCACCTGCTTCGATTGCCTGTTTTAACTGATGCTGTGTTCCGACAGAAGATACGATCACAATATCTGCGGAAGCGTCAAATTCACAGATTTCCTGTACAGCAGCAATGCCGTCTTTAACAGGCATTACGATATCTAAAAATACGAGATCCGGTTTTTCGGCTTTATATTGATCGATCGCTTCCTGACCGTTCGCTGCATCAATAAAGTTCTTAGCGCCGAAAGAAGTCAGCACATCCTTTAGCTGTTTTCTGGCAAGAATAGAATCATCACCAACTAATATTTTTGCGTTTTCAAGTAACATACACGAAACCCTCCAATAATCTAATGTATTTATTTTATTTTACACTAATTACCGGTATGATTCAATCGTTATTTTGTGACATTTGACGAATATCGACGAAAATTACCGAAAATAACAAGAAAGTAAATTGCAAAACAGGATAAGAATGATATAATGAGTGCAAGCGAGTCAACATGCTTGCATGATGGACATTTGCAAAATAACAGGAGAAAAGAGAGGAAAACATGGAATCAATTAATTTTCTGATGATTTTTGATATTGTAATTTTAGGATATGGATTTTTAATTGTACGGGGAGCGTTACAGATGCATAAGACCAATGTGCCGGCAAGTATGTTGATCCCGGCAGAAGAGTTGACCGGCTGCAAAGATCCGGTAGGATTTTGTGAGGCGATGTATCAAAAGACTCTGGTATTTGGAATCCTTTGTATTGTCTATGGAGCGGTCTGCACGATCAATGAGTATGGTCTTGGCTCCATTAAACTATTGAATATCATTGCATTGACTGTTTTTATCATAGCGGTATTATGGTTCTGTAAGGAAATGAGAAGTGCCAGAGAAAAATATCTGAAATAAAATGTGGAGATCAGAAAGATAAAAATCCGAAAAAAGAAGCAGAAAGAAAAAGGAAAGAGGGAATTCCTGAAAGTCAATAGTGACTTTGGGAATTCTCTTTCTGTTTTCATTAGGGCATAAGATGTCTGATCGTGAAAACAATCTTGTTAACGCTGATCCATAGGAATGAACTCCCTGTGGTCACAGACATTTTTATAGGCAGGACGCATGATCTTGCCATTGTAAGATAATTCTTCTAAACGGTGAGCACTCCATCCGGCAATACGGGCGATCGCAAAAATAGGAGTGTAAAGCTCTAACGGAAGATCTAACATGCTGTAAGCGAATCCTGAGAAGAAATCCACATTTGGACTGACACCTTTGTAAATTTTTCTCTCTTCGGCAATGACTTTTGGTGCAAGGCGTTCTACTAAAGTGTAGAGTGCAAATTCCTCATTGAGTCCTTTTTCCTGTGACAGTTCTTCTACGAAAGAGCGGAAGATCCTTGCACGAGGATCGGAAAGTGAGTATACTGCGTGACCCATACCATAGATCAGTCCGGCATGGTCAAATGCCTCTTTGTTCAAAAGTGCCCGCAGGTATGCTTCTACCTCAGCTTCATCGGTCCAGTCGTGTAAATGTTTTTTCATATCATCAAACATTTTTACAACTTTGATATTCGCACCACCGTGTCTTGGACCTTTTAAAGAGCCGATGGCTGCTGCGATCGCAGAATAAGTATCGGTTCCTGAAGAGGAGACGAGATGTGTGGTAAAAGTAGAGTTGTTACCACCGCCGTGTTCCATATGAAGGATCAGAGCAATGTCTAACAGCTTTGCTTCTAATGGTGTGTATTTGCTGTCAGGACGCAGTACATGCAGGATCGTCTCGGCAGTAGACTGTTCCGGCTGTGGAGCATGGATAAAAAGGCTGGCACCATCATGATAGTGGTTGTAAGCCTGATAGCCATAAACCGATAACAGCGGAAACAGACTGATGAGCTGAAGACACTGACGAAGAACATTCGGCAGTGTGATATCGTCTGCACGGTTATCATAAGAATACAGAGTCAGAACGCTTCTGGCGAGAGTATTCATCATATCCTTGCTCGGCGCTTTCATAATGATATCACGCACAAAACTCGTCGGCAGGGTACGGTATTCACTCAACAGTGCACAAAAGCTCTGTAATTCTTCCTTTGTAGGCAGTTTTCCAAAGAGCAACAGATAAGTACACTCTTCAAAACCGAAATGGCTGCTTTTGTCAATTCCTTTGATGATATCCTCTACATTGTAGCCCCGGTAGTAGAGACTTCCATCGGCAGGAACTGATTTTCCGTCTACAATCTTAGTGGAGCAGACATCAGAAATTTCTGTCAGACCAACAAGAACACCCTTACCATTCAGATCACGCAGACCGCGTTTTACATCATATTTACCATATAACTCAGGGTCGATCGTAGCAGCCTCAGAACACTTTTTTGAGAGCTCCATAATTTCAGGAGTTAATTCGCAAAAATTATTTGTAGTCATAGTTTCCCTCCTTTATGTTTCTGATATATCATAACATTCTATGAATACCGACACAAGAAAAATTCCACGATTTCAAACTTTTTTTAAGAAAAATTTACGATTATTTTATAAATATGCAGACAGTATCTGATAAAATTATGGTATACTCAGAGGGAAAAGCGTGTCTGTATTTTACGGGCAGAAAGGCAAAGTGAGGAGGGTAGGGTAGTACATGAGTGAAGTGCAGGATCAAAACTTAAATTCAGATCATTTGGATTTAAAGCATTTAGATAAAAAAACAGAAGAACTGTTAGTAAAAAAAGCAGGAGAAGCCAAAGAATATTCCTATTCTCCATATTCAGGTTTCCGGGTCGGAGCGGCACTCCTTACAAAGAGTGGCAGGATCTATACCGGCTGTAATATAGAAAATGCTGCATATACGCCAACGAACTGTGCAGAGCGGACAGCAGTCTTTAAAGCAGTGTCCGAAGGCGAGCGGGAATTTAGGGCGATCGCAGTCTGCGGGGACGCGGAAGAATACCTTGCACCCTGTGGAGTATGCCGTCAGGTATTGTTAGAATTTACAGAGCCTGAGAAGTTCGTCGTGCTGATGGCAGCAAAGAGCGGTGAATACAGGAAAATGACCTTAGCAGAACTGTTACCGGCATCATTTTCGAAGAGTGATTTATCCGCAGCATCTGACGGTAAAAATTAAAGAAATTTCGTCAAAAGATATTGACAAAAACTTAACATAGTGTATAGTGTACTGTAGTGTATTTTTTTTAATACATTACATAAAGATGTCTCATTGAGATACCGTAATGTAGACGCCTATTACTAAAAAAAAGAAGAGAGGTAAATGGAAGATGGCAAACATTGATTTAAGTAAGTATGGTATTACCGGAACTACAGAAATTGTCTACAATCCTTCTTACGATACGTTATTTGAGGAAGAGACAAAACCAGAACTGGAAGGCTTTGAAAAAGGTCAGGTTAGTGAGCTTGGTGCTGTTAACGTAATGACTGGTATTTATACAGGCCGTTCCCCAAAAGACAAATATATCGTAATGGATGAGAACTCCAAGGATACTGTATGGTGGACTTCTGATGAGTATAAGAACGACAACCATCCTGCAACTCAGGAAGCATGGGATGCAGTAAAAGAGCTTGCTAAGAAAGAGCTTTCTAACAAGAGACTTTTCGTAGTAGATGCATTCTGCGGAGCAAACAAAGATACCCGTATGGCAATCCGTTTCATCGTAGAAGTTGCTTGGCAGGCACATTTCGTAACAAACATGTTTATCAAACCAACTGCTGAAGAGCTTGAGAACTTCGAGCCTGATTTCGTTGTTTACAACGCATCTAAAGCAAAAGTTGAGAACTATAAAGAGTTAGGTCTTAATTCTGAGACAGCAGTAATGTTCAACATTACAACAAAAGAGCAGGTTATCATCAACACATGGTACGGCGGAGAGATGAAAAAAGGTATGTTCTCTATGATGAACTACTTCCTTCCATTAAAAGGAATGGCTTCTATGCACTGCTCAGCAAACACAGACTTAGATGGAAAGAACACAGCAATCTTCTTTGGTCTTTCCGGTACAGGTAAAACAACACTTTCCACAGATCCGAAGCGTCTCCTGATCGGTGATGACGAGCACGGCTGGGATGACAACGGCGTATTCAACTTTGAGGGTGGATGCTACGCAAAAGTTATCGACCTTGACAAAGATTCTGAGCCGGATATCTACAATGCGATCAAACGTGACGCTCTTCTTGAGAACGTAACATTAGATGCAAACGGAAAGATTGATTTCAAAGATAAGAGTGTAACAGAGAATACTCGTGTATCTTACCCTATCAACCACATTGAGAATATCGTACGTCCAATCTCTTCTGCACCGGCAGCAAAGAACGTAATCTTCCTGTCAGCAGATGCATTCGGAGTACTTCCACCGGTATCCATTCTGACACCGGAGCAGACACAGTACTACTTCCTGTCAGGATTCACAGCAAAACTTGCTGGTACAGAGCGTGGAATCACAGAGCCAACACCTACATTCTCTGCTTGCTTTGGTCAGGCATTCTTAGAGCTTCATCCTACAAAATATGCAGAAGAGCTCGTTAAGAAGATGGAGAAGAGCGGTGCAAAAGCATACCTTGTAAACACAGGATGGAACGGAACAGGAAAACGTATCTCCATCAAAGATACTCGTGGTATCATCGATGCGATTTTAAACGGAGCTATCTTAAATGCACCTACAAAGAAAATCCCATACTTCAACTTTGAGGTTCCAACAGAGTTAACAGGTGTAGACACAGGAATCTTAGATCCTCGTGACACATACGCAGATGTTTCCGAGTGGGAGACAAAAGCAAAAGACCTTGCTGACAGATTCATCAAGAACTTTGCTAAATACGAAGGAAACGATGCTGGTAAGGCATTAGTAGCTGCTGGTCCTCAGAAATAAAAATTTCTGACAAGCAGAAAAAAAGGAAAATAAAGACGCGTTATCTGTTTAACGGGTGAAATATTACAAGGCACAGAATGTTTGAATTCTGTGTCTTGTTTTTTGTATTATGAAATTTAGATGATACAGGAGAAGTTCTATCGGCAAGTGCCTGCCGGAAGAATGGATAGAAAATCTTGAAATAAATCCGTCACATACACGTTTTGCATAGAAAAAGCAAGTCCTATTTTATACAAAAATTTCCTACAAATTTTGACAAAATTTTCAACTTATTTTTTATTGAAAAGAAACAAATACTAGAGTATAATAAAAGCATCAAAGATTCCTGGGATGTGCGACACCCTACTATTTTGAACCTACATTTACGTTCATGGGATTCTCATATCGCTGACTTGAATGCCAGGCCGCCGTCAGCAGCGGAAGGCAGAAGAGCAGTTGCGGACACCCACCTAGCTTTGCTAGGAGTCAAAATTGTAGGAAACGGCATTTTGGGTATTACAGAAGAAAATGTATATGGGACACGAAAGATTTTTAGAGTACAAAAGATTCTAAAGATACAGAAGAGAACATATGCAAAAGATAAATAGAACGAAAGATAACTCAGAACAAAAGAGAAATGAAAACAAAAGAGAACCCGGTACAAAAGAGGAGCTGTTAAAAGTACAGAAGAGGACTTTTACAAAAGATAGATTGTACGAAGGAAGAAGAGGAGCTGCTAAGTATTTAGCAGCTTCTTTCATTACTCTATAAGAAATATTGAGGATTGGTCCATGAAAAAAAGAACGAAGAAAAAAACAGGAATTTTATTGTTGGCAGCGATATTACTGCTTGGGATTGTAGTTACGATCAGGGTTATTACAGATAGAGGACAGACAAAAGACCGTGTATCGGTAGCGGAAGCGGAAAATGAACTGGAAGAAGTAACCGGTATCAGCTTAAAGTTAGACGGTACTTATCTTACATATGCCGATATGGAGGAAGTGTTAGAACGTCTGCATCTGAATGACTATATTACTTATGAAAAAAAGAGCGGTGCGAAAAAAGTACCAAGAGAAGAGTGGAATACGGTCTATGATAAAATTTTAGATTATTTAGATTCAGAGCAGCGGATCAAAAAAGAAAGTGTTCTGGTGCTTGACGTGAATGAGAAGAAGGAAAGCGTGGATACCAGTATCGGTTCCTTTCCTTTACAGGGAATGACCTTAGAAGAAATGAAACAGTATCGTCTGTATGTTACCGATCAAAAGATATTAGGGATCGTAAAGCAGGAAAAAAAGAGCGAGAGTACTTTGGCAAATGTATATCTGAAAACGCTTGCCGATGGAAAAGCAGTTGTGTTTTTTTGCGGAAAAGAATATGAATTTGCTACAAAAAGCACAGATGGAGAATTAAGCAATACCGTCTGTGACCTTGTATTTGAAAAAGAAAAGATCAAGGAAATCCGAAAAAAACAGGATACGATCACCGGAAATCTGATCACGATGGACCAGTCAGAGATTGAGATAGAAGGCTATGGAAAAATCCCATTAGCGAAGCGGGTTCCGGTTTATAAGATTTATGGAACGTTAGAAGAGAAGACCTTTCAGGATATTGTCATTGGAAATATGGATGTCCGGTATGTTGTTGGGAACGGAAAAGTGCAGGCAGTATTGTTAAAAGAACCGGCAAACATCAAAAATATCCGGGTGCTGCTTTTAAATGAAGGTTCGCCGTATTATGAAAATGTTTATCTGACTTCCGAGCAGAAAATGAAGATCACATTAGGGGAAGAAAAAAGAGAAGCAGAGGCAGGCAGTGTATTATCGGCAGCGGAACTATTAGGAACTTCCGAGGAAGCCTGCAAGATCAAGGCGGCGGATCATGGAAAAATCTATTTAACGAAAGCGGATGGAAGCAGAGAAACCTTAGGCTATTCCGGCAGTATGGAACTGCGTCACAGTGAACAGGGATATACTGTGGTAAATAAGATATCTTTAGAGGACTATATCTGTGGTGTCCTGCCGAGTGAGATGCCGGAGAAATTCCATGTCGAGGCATTAAAAGCACAGGCAATCTGTGCCAGAAGTTATGCCTGTATGCAAATGGTCAAAGGAGACTATGCAGCACTTGGTGCGCATGTAGATGACAGCACGAATTATCAGGTATACAACAAGAATCCGGCGGGCGAAAAGTCCGTAAAAGCAGTCGAAGATACGGTTGGTCAGGTATTAAAATACAAGGGAAATGTCGTAGAGGCATATTACTATTCCACCTCCTGCGGACATACCGGAACAATGGAAAACTGGAATCTTTCGGATGATAAGACCTATGGATATTTAAAAAGTGTCTGGGTAAAAAAAGATGCTCCAAAAACGGATCTATCTAAAGAGAAGAATTTCAGAACCTATATCCAAAGTGGGGATGAAGTATGTTTTGACGGAAAAACACCGTATTTTCGCTGGAGTGCGGCTTTAGATTTTAACCAAAAGGACGAAAATATACGAAATATCTTAAAAGAACAGAAAAAAGCAAATGGAAAAAATATTACATTTTATGCAAAGGATGGAACGAAGAAAAAATCCTTAAAAGGATTTGGAGCAATTACGGAAGTATCCGTAAAAAAGCGTGGAACTTCGGGAGCTGTTAAGATGCTGAAACTGAAATTTGAGAACGGAATGGCACTTGTGAAAAATGAATATAATATCCGTAGGATTTTAGGAGCTGCTTTAAAAGAAGTCACACTTCAGGATGGAACAAAGAATACGCAGATGACCGTACTGCCAAGTGCGTATTGTGTTTTAGACTATGATAAGAACACAAAGACCGCGTCAGCCATCGGCGGCGGATTTGGTCATGGGATCGGTATGAGCCAGTATGGTGCGGACGGAATGGCACAGGCGGGATATTCCTGCGATGAAATTTTAGGATTTTTTTATCATGATGTGAAAATTGAGAGTATTTATTGAGAAACTTGCCAAAACAGAAAGTTCATGGTAACCTTTTATTCGGAGAAACAGAAGTGAGGTTTTTAAAACAATGCTTTGGAAGATTTTTGGAAATGTAAAAACATTTTTAGATAAATGCCGGATAGATAATATTACAGCCTTTGCGGCACAGTCGGCATTTTTTATTATTTTGTCGGCAATTCCATTTTTGGTGGTGTTTAGTTCCTTATTAAAATACACACCAATCTCACAGGATATGCTGACAACGGCAGTTGGAAATTATATGCCAAACTATATTTCACCGCTAGTGAACTCGATCATTGCGGAGGTATACAATCAGTCTGTCGGATTGATCTCGATCGCGGCGGTGGTTGCGATCTGGTCGTCTGCGAAGGGCTTGCAGTATTTAGGAACCGGACTGAACATGGTCAATAACTGTCAGGAAACCAGAAACTGGTTTGTACTGCGTTTCCGTGCGATATTCTATACTGTAGTCCTGATCCTGACACTGATCACCGTGCTGGTATTGCTGGTATTCGGAAGTACGCTGCAAAAGGCAGCCATTCGGTATGTGCCGATCATTTCGCATTTTATGAGTGTGCTGATTGGAATCCGTATCATTATTATCATGGGTGTGCTGATCTTTTTCTTCGCATGGATCTTTAAAATGGTGCCAAACCGCAAGGCTTCTTTTAAGAGTCAACTTCCAGGGGCAATTTTAAGTGCCGTTTCATGGTATGTATTTTCGTTTGGACTGTCTATTTATGTGGAGTATTTTAACGGATTTTCCACCTATGGAAGTCTGGCAACGATCGTGCTTGTCATGCTGTGGCTGTATTTTTGTATGTACATCCTGTTGCTCTGTGCAGAGACCAATGTTGTCTTTTCGGATCTGTTCCACAAATGGAGAGCAAAATTGCATGAAAAGCGAGTGGGAGATAAGAAATAACCGGAAACATAAGTACGAACGAGATAAGAAATCACTTGCAGTTTTTAGCAGGCTGTGCTAAAATGTGAGAAGTTTAGAAGAAAAGCAAAGAAAGTGTCAGTAGTCTGTTATACTTTTTTCAGAGAGAAGATGCCATCGGCTGAAAGCATCTTTAAGGTAAGGTAACAGATGAATTTCTCACTGGAGCTTCCGGATTGAACAGAATGACAAGTAGGTCCGGACGGGTCATACACGTTAAGTATCTGAATGAAGAGCCCGATTTTTGGGAATTAAGGTGGTAACGCGGAGAATGCTTCGTCCTTTTTATGATAAGAAGGACGAAGCTTTTTTTATGCTATGGGAAATACCGTGTTTCCTATAGAGCAGAATGTCCTTCGGGCGAAGATGCGACTAAGAAAGGAGATTTATTATGAAAGAAAAGCTGCAAAAAATCAGAGAGGAAGCAGTGCGTCAGATAGAGGAGGCAAAGGAACTCAATGCGTTAAATGATGTCCGTGTTTCCGTGCTTGGAAAAAAAGGAGAGCTGACCGCAGTTTTAAAGGGTATGAAAGACGTAAAACCGGAGGATCGTCCGATGGTTGGTCAGTTAGTAAATGAGACACGAGAGGCAATTGAGCGTACCTTAGAAGAGACAAAGAAAAAATTAGAGAGTGCCGAGTTAGAGCATCGTTTAGAAAAAGAAGTGATTGACGTAACATTACCGGCAAAACAGAATTCTGTCGGACATCGTCATCCGAATATGATCGCATTAGAAGAAGTAGAGCGTATTTTCGTCGGCATGGGCTATGAAGTCGTAGAAGGACCGGAAGTAGAACAGGACTACTACAACTTTGAGGCGTTAAATATTCCAAAGAACCATCCGGCAAGAGACGAACAGGATACATTCTATATTAATGACAGTATCGTGCTCCGTACCCAGACTTCTCCGGTACAGGTGCGTGTCATGGAGGAAGGAAAACTTCCGATCCGTATGATCGCACCGGGAAGAGTGTTCCGTTCCGACGAAGTGGATGCGACACATTCCCCTTCTTTCCATCAGATTGAGGGAATGGTTGTAGATAAGAACATTACCTTTGCGGATTTAAAAGGTACCTTAGCAGAATTTGCAAAAGAACTGTTTGGAGAGGATACCAAAGTAAAATTCCGTCCGCATCATTTTCCGTTTACAGAACCAAGTGCGGAAATGGATGTTACCTGCTTTAAATGTGGTGGAAAAGGCTGCCGCTTCTGTAAGGGTGAAGGCTGGATCGAGATTTTAGGCTGTGGAATGGTACATCCGAAGGTTTTAAGAATGAGCGGTATTGATCCGGAAGAATATTCAGGATTTGCATTCGGAGTGGGATTAGAGCGAATTGCCCTGTTAAAATATGAGATTGATGATATGCGTCTTTTATATGAGAACGATATCCGTTTCTTAAAACAGTTTTAGATGAAAAGGTAAAGGAGAATAGCGATGAGAACATCATTAGAATGGATAAGATCAATGGTGCCGGAATTATCATGTACGGCACAGGAATATATGGATGCAATGACACTTTCCGGCTCTAAAGTAGAAGGTTATGAGGAGTTAGATGCGGATTTAGAGAAGATCGTCATTGGACAGATTGAAAAGATTGAAAAACACCCGGATGCAGACAAGCTGATCATCTGCCAGGTTAACGTTGGTACAGGAGAAAATATCCAGATCGTTACCGGAGCACCAAACGTAAAAGAAGGCGACAAAGTTCCGGTCGTATTAGACGGCGGACGTGTGGCAGGCGGTCATGATGGAAAAAAGACTCAGGGCGGAGTCAAGATCAAAAAAGGAAAACTGCGAGGCGTGGAATCTTTTGGTATGATGTGCTCAATAGAAGAGCTTGGTTCTACAAAGGACATGTATCCGGAAGCACCGGAATATGGAATCTATATCTTCCCGGAAGATGCAGTGGTTGGAGCAGATGCAGTAGAAGCACTCGGACTTCACAATTCCGTATTTGAGTATGAGATCACATCAAACCGTGTAGACTGTTTTGGAATCATCGGACTTGCCAGAGAGGCAGCAGCAACTTTCAGAAAAGAGTTCCATCCGCCGGTAGTCACCGCAACCGGAAATAATGAGGATGTCAATGACTATGTTAAAGTATCGGTAGAAGATACAAAGCTTTGCCCAAGATATACTGCGCGTGTAGTAAAAAATATTAAGATCGCACCGTCACCGGAGTGGATGCAGCGCAGACTTGCCGCACAGGGCATCCGTCCGATCAATAATATTGTAGATATTACCAACTATGTCATGGAAGAATACGGTCAGCCAATGCATGCCTATGACTTAGATACGATCGCAGGACATCAGATCGTAGTAAAAAGAGCAGAAAAAGGACAGAAATTTGTGACCTTAGACGGACAGGAACGTACGATGGATGATTCCGTACTGATGATCTGTGATGGTGAAAAAGCAATCGGTATTGCAGGAATCATGGGTGGTGAGAACTCCATGATCACAGACGATGTAAAGACCATGCTGTTTGAGGCAGCCTGCTTTGATGGAACCAATATCCGTCTTTCCTCTAAAAAAGTAGGACTTCGTACCGATGCGTCCGGAAAATTTGAAAAAGGCTTAGATCCGAATAATGCGATCGAGGCAATGAACCGTGCCTGCCAGTTGATCGAAGAATTAGGTGCAGGAGAAGTAGTCGGTGGAGTTGTAGATGTCTATACAACCGTCAAAGAAGGAAGAAATATCCCTTTTGAGCCGGAAAAATACAACAGACTGCTCGGAACAGACATTGCACCGGAAACCATGTTAGACTACTTCAAAATGTTAGACTTAGGATATGACAAAGAGAAAAACGAGATTTTAGTTCCATCCTGGAGACAGGACTTAGAGTGTGATGCAGATATTGCGGAAGAGGTTGCACGTTTTTATGGATATGATAAGATACCGACCTCCCTTCCAAGCGGAGAAGCAACCACCGGAAAATTATCCTTCAAACTGCGCGTGGAAAAATTAGCAAGAGATATTGCTGAATTCTGCGGATTTTCACAGGCAATGACGT
>UMGC01080302.1_pt1 | contig 35277 bp, 27 predicted proteins | sample 1965151 | NCBI WGS metagenome assembly UMGC01 (sample SAMEA4836061, study PRJEB28245) | human gut metagenome | biome: gut microbiome; material: fecal sample | place: Denmark | collected 2008 | reverse complement strand
TTTTCTTTTTTCGGTATAAAGGAGCCGGAAAACTTCATAAAAATACACTATAAATACATTTTCTCGTTTTTTCTCCTTTTTTGGTTACATTTTCTTCACCAAAATGAAATAAAATAAATTATTTTTTCATCTTATTGCCATTTTTTGTAGTACCTTTGCGAGGCAATGATATTTTAAGACAGATATTATTTTTAAAGAGAGGGAAAATGACTACAAATTTTTATTCAACAAATCAATTTTTATACGAACCTAAACTGCTTTTTCGCAACCTGAAGTCGAGAGATGACTTCTGGCGCGATTCCCTTTATTCATCCAGAAACCACCTTGCACTTTCATCGACCTGCCTCACAGGATATGCGTATCCTCGGCAAGTGAAAGTCCTGCAAGCGCACGGATTCCGGAACTATTTTTATAACTTTTGTTTCCTTTGGTCTGCCCTCCAAAATCTTTGGTGAAGATGCTGGAGCGGTTTATGTTGGCGTTATCAGAATCATAACAGCCAGGTTTCTTATTTCCATAACCGGACAGTGCCTACACCTTATTATATAAGGCAATCCGGAAAAGACACTGAAGAAACGCAGGCAAGCCGCTCAAGGGTACCAGAGGAAGCATACCGGATAGAGAAACGAATAAACAACTATTTATTAATCATTAATTTTATATTAACAGGCAAAAGATGAAAAGATTAAGTCTTTGGTTACTCCTTTTTGCAGTGTTAGGCATCCAGTCAGCATTGGCCCAGACGTACAAGGTCAAGGGTAATGTCGTGTCGAAATCCGACAACGAGCCGCTGATTGGTGTATCTATCTTGCAGAAAGGAACTACTAATGGGGTGGTTACCGACATCGATGGTAACTATGAGCTGCAGATCCAGGGTGGTGAAGCCACGTTGGTCTTCTCTTATATCGGTCTGCAAACGCAGGAATTGAAAGTAAACGCACGAACCGGTGTGCTGAATGTCGCCATGGAAGACGACTCACACCTGATGGACGACGTGGTAGTCGTGGCGTACGGTGTTCGTAAGAAAGGAACAATCGCCGGTTCTGTATCGACCGTGAAAAATGACAAGCTGGAAAACGTGCCTGCTCCGAGCTTCGACCAGGCATTGCAGGGACAGACTACCGGTCTGTCGGTCATCTCAAACTCAGGTGAGCCCAGCAAGGCTGCCACTTTCCAGATCCGTGGTACCAACTCTATCAACTCGGGTACCGCACCGCTTTTCATTCTTGACGGTGTGCCTATCTCAAGCTCAGACTTCAATACGATAAGTCCTAGCGACATCGAGTCAATTTCTGTATTGAAAGACGCATCTTCGACCTCTATCTATGGTGCACGTGCAGCAAACGGTGTGGTTGTAATCACTACCAAGCGTGGTCTGTCGATGGACAAGGCCAAGGTGACTTTCCGTGCACAATATGGTTTCTCTCAGCTGGCACAGAACAACTGGAACATGATGAACACTGCCGAACGTATCCAGTACGAAAAGGAAATCGGAATCGATACGGGAAAGGATTACGACGTGCTCTCGCATACGGACGTAAACTGGCTGGACATGGTGTTCAACGACCGTGCACCGCTGCAGAACTATGAAGTTTCGGTGAACCGTGCTACCGACCGCCTGAACTACTTCGTATCGGGAGGCTTCTACGATCAGGACGGTATCGCACAGAGCTCTACTTTCCGCCGTTACAACATGCGCGCCAACGCCGAAGTAAAGGCTAGCGACTGGCTGAAGGTGGGTACCAACTCGATGGTGGCTTACGAAGAAGTGGAACAGGCCGACGACGGTTCGTATGCGCTGTACACTCCTATCTCGGCTTGCCGCTTCATGCTTCCTTACTGGAATCCGTACAACGAAGACGGTTCGCTGGCTTCGGAAAACGACGGCACATGGACCGGAACAGGTTCGAACCCGATCGAATGGATGGCAAACAATCCGGTAACCAACAAGAAGTACAAGGTGCTGTCTACCGTGTTTGCCGAAATCACTCCGATAAAGAACCTGACTATCCGCGCACAGTTCGGTGCAGATTACTCGCACTCTACCGCATTCATGCAGTCGTTCCCGAGCTACATCATCAACAACGAAATGGGTACGGCAGGACGTAACTCTTCGGACATGCTGAACCTGACCGAAACAACTACCGTAAACTACCGCTGGGAACTGAACAGCGACCACTCGTTCAACTTCCTGCTGGGACAGGAAGGCGTAGATTACCGCTCGGAAGGTTTTCAGGTTATCACCACCGGACAGTCGAATGACTTCCTGACAAACATCAGTTCGGGTACACGTGCTTCATCGTGGGCCGACTCTACGACCTCTTATTCGTACTTGTCTTTCTTCGGACGTGGCGAATATAACTACAAGGATCTGTATTACGCCGACTTCTCCGTACGTGCGGATGCTTCTTCACGTTTCGGTACCGGCAACCGCTGGGCAGGATTCTGGTCGCTGGGCTTCATGTGGAACTTGAAGAGCGAACCGTTCCTGAAAGACATCGAATGGCTGAGCAGCGCACAGATCGCACTGAGTACAGGTACTTCGGGTAACTCTTCTATCCCCGACTACGATCACCTGGCACTGGTTTCAGGTAAAGCCAATTACGAAGATCAGGCCGGTATCTATCCGTCGCAGAGCGGAAACGAGGATTTGAGCTGGGAAAAACTCTGGTCGAGCAACGTAGCTCTGCGCCTGGGATTCATCGACCGCATCAACCTCGATATCGAATTCTATAACAAGAAAACAACCAACATGCTGATGCTCGTGCCCGACTCTTACGCACTGACCGGCGAAGGAGAACACTGGGACAACATCGGTGCCATGCTGAACCGTGGTGTGGAATTCAACGTAAGCGCCGACGTGATCCGTACGAAAGACTTTGTATGGAGCGTAAACGCCAATGCATCGTACAACAAGAACAAGCTGCTGGAACTCTACAACGGAGTACAGGAATACGAAGTTTCTACTACTGCCACCAAGCTGGTTGTAGGACACTCTGTAAGTGAATTCTATATTAACCGCTATGCCGGAGTAAATCCTGCCAACGGTGACGCCCTGTGGTATACCAAGGACGGACAGATTACCAACGAATACAACGAAGGCGACAAGGTGATGACCGGAAAGACTTTCGACGCTCCCTGGCAGGGCGGTTTCGGAACATCGCTGGCATGGAAGGGTTTCTCGCTCGCCGCTCAGTTCAGCTGGGTAGCCGACCGCTGGATGTTCAACAACGACCGCTACTTTGAAGAAAGCAACGGACTGTATGCCGCATACAACCAGTCTAAACGTCTGCTGTACGACCGCTGGAAACAGCCGGGCGACATCACCGACATTCCTCGTCACGGCGTCACTCCTCAGTTCGACGACCGTTTCCTGGAAAATGCTTCCTTCCTGCGTCTGAAGAACGTTACGCTGGCTTATGCCTTCCCGCAGCGCCTGCTGAGCAAGAGCAATTTCTTCAGCTCGGCAAGAATCTACCTGCAGGGACAGAACCTGCTGACGTTTACCGGATTTACAGGTCTTGACCCTGAATCTTCTTCAAACGTATACAAGGCACAGTATCCTATGTCAAGACAGTTTACACTTGGTGTAGAGGTTTCATTTTAATTAATATAGAAAAGAAAAATGATCAAAAAAATAAAGAAATATTTCATATTGTCTGCTATAGCCCTGCTTGCTACTTCCTGCCTCGACAAATATCCGGAAGATGCTATCCAGCAGGACAAGGCCATCAATACTGTAGACGATGCCAACCTGGCTGTAATCGGTATATACGATGCCTTCAAGAGCTCTTATCTGTACTCCGGATACCTGACTCTGCTGCCCGACTTGCAGGCCGATTTTGTGTATGCCGTAAACGGATATTCGAATACCTACGGTGATATCTGGCGCTGGAAAGACATCCATCCTACCAACGAACAGGTGGAAGCTGTATACGGCGCACTGTATGGCGTGATCAACCGCTGTAACTTCCTGCTCGACAACGTAGAGAAAGTTAAGAAGTCTATCAAGACCGATGCCGATTACGACCGTCTGGACCAGTACTGCGGAGAGGCTTACTTCGCACGTGCACTGGCTTACTCGGAACTGGTAAAGATGTACTGCAAGCCTTACGAAAGCGATGAGGACGCAGCCAACCAGCTGGGTGTGGTCATCACCGAACACTACAAAGGCAACGAACCGATCGTACGTGCCAATCTGAAGGATTCGTACCAGTTCATTCTGGACGACCTGGACAGAGCAGCCGAACTCCTGAAACTGGAAGACGACTACAGCTCGGCTACCGACGGAGCGCTGTACGACTCTCCTTACTTCAGCGAATATACCGTACATGCCCTGCGCGCACGTATCTCGCTGTACATGAAGCGCTGGGATGATGCCATCAAATATTCATCGAAGGTGATAGACGACGGATATTATGCTCTGTCAAGCTGCAATCAGAATATCTCGTCGGGCGTAAGCTACTATAAATACATGTGGACCAACGACCACGCTACCGAAATCATCTGGAAAGTAGGATTCACCATCAACTCTTACGGAGGTGCACTGGGTATGATCTTCGCCAACTACGACTATCAGACACTGAAACCTGATTATGTACCGGCTTTGTGGGTACTGAACCTGTACGACGCAAACGACCTGCGTGCCACTACCTTCTTCCAGTCGTTTACTACCGGCTACGACCACGGACTGACCTGGCCGCTGCTGATCAAGTATTTCGGAAACGAAGAATTCATGAACGCAAGCATCCGCCACGTCTGCATGCCGAAGGTATTCCGCCTGTCGGAACAGTACCTGATCCGTGCTGAAGCATACGTACAGAAAGGCGACTATGCCAAGGCAGGAAGCGACATCACCACCCTGCGTATGGCACGTTACTCTTCTTACGGAGGTTCTACAGCCTTGTCGAAAGACAATGCCATGGATGTCATCGAACAGGAACGTGTGAAGGAACTGTACATGGAAGGCTTCCGTCTGAACGACCTGAAACGCTGGCACAAAGGCTTCCAGCGCAAGCCGCAGGACCAGTCGCTGAGCAACGGCAGCAGCCTGAAGGTAGAAAAAGACGATCCGCTCTTTGTATGGCCTATCCCGCAGCACGAAATAGAAGCACCGGGAGCCGACATCACACCGAATGAAAGTAATAAATAAGTTAAAAACATACGATAATGAAAAAACTGTTTATTGGTTGTATCGCAGTTATTGCTGTTTTGATGGGGCTCGCCGGATGTAATTCGGAAAGAACTACTTATGAAGGTCCCAATTATCTTATGTTTTCCGATACGCTTTACCGCTATGCCGTACAGGAAACCGGAGAGGTATTCAATGTACCTGTCTCTGCTACTGTTCCTGCCGACTACGACCGTACGTTTGCCGTTGAGGTGGTAGACAGCATCAGCGATGCAGTGGAAGGAAAGCACTACAAACTGTTGTCGAACACTGTTACGATCAAGGCCGGCGAATGTGCTGCCAACGTACAGGTTCAGGGAATCTACGATAACATTGACATCAATGAGTATCTGACTCTCGGACTCCGACTGATTATCCCGAAGGAGGAACAGTGGAGCTTGTATGGCATCGATACGAAAGTCGTTCTGCAAAAGGCATGTCCGTTCGACATCCACACCTTTACGGGATATTGCAAGGTGACTTCCAGCTACTTCGAAGATTATATGCAGAATGTAACCATGCGTCTGATCAAGACAGAGGTAAATCCGGAAAAGGAAAACTCTGTCATTCTGCACGACCTGTATTACAAAGGACATGATATCGTGTTGGATTTCGACCGCAAGAATCCGCTCGAACCGCTGGTGAGCATGGAAGAACAGGTATGTGGAACTACCAGCGAAGCTTTCGGTACCATCTATGGCGACGGTAACCTGCTGATGTATCAGCCTACAATGTATACGTCTTACTACAGCACATGCGAGAAGTTCGTATTCCAGTATGTCACGCTGCATGTCGACGGAGTAGGTACGGTAGGTACTTATGCCAACATCCTGGAATGGATCAGCGATGCGGAAGCCGAAAAATTAATAGAAGAAGGTTATTAATATTTATCAAATGCAATTCATTATGAAAACACTTTATATGAAACCGATTTACCTGCTCATGGTACTGACCATGATGATGGGTTTTACATTTACTGCATGTAGCAGTGACGATCCTGAAGGATCAGTAGAATTTCCTGCCCTGAAAGAACTTTCAGGAAATGCAGGAGAAACACTGGAACTGTCATTCTCTGCCGGAACAGACTGGACACTGAGCAGCAACAAGGGATGGTGTAAGTTCAAGGACGGTGAATTTACAGAAACGACTCTCTCCGGTAAAGCCGGCTCACAGACAGTACAGATCGTGATTTCTGAATCACAACTCACCAGCGAAGTTGCCGAACTGACACTGAGCATGGGTGGAAAGTCGCAGGTTATCTGCAAGGTTACTTGTCAGGAAAAGCAATATGCCGACCTGGTAGTAACTGATGAAGAAGGAAATGTATACGATGCAGAACATCCGCTGGTTATCAAGGGTAGCGGACTGACAGACAATGCATACGACATCGTGTACACGACTATCAAAGTGGAATCGGAAAAGACGGTCGGTATCGCTGAAAAACCGAAATGGATCAAGGCTCAGGCTTCTACTGAAACTCCGGGGGTATTCCAACTGACATTCGACAACAAGGAGTCGGGTATTTCTGTAATCAACTCTTTCAACAATGCAGACGACAAGCTGGTCATCGCTACAGAAGATAAGAAACAGCAGATAGAAATTCCGGTTTCTTACGAAGGATTGAGAGAAGATGTGATTACTTTCAAGGAAACAGACCTGTCGTTCACAAAGAACCACATGACACTGGATCACAACTCTACTTACTTCTCTGTATCCAACTCTATGACAGGAGAAGAAACTACTTACTCGCTGCCGCTTACACTGACTGTAGACCAGGTAAGAAACGGTGAGTTCGGTTACATCATCGGTCGCGTAGATAGAGAAGAAATTTATCCTAACTACTATTCATATACTTACGACTTCGATGCAACGGGTCTGGATAGCTGGGTTAAGGTAAGCATCAACAATAAGAACGTTTCTCTGGATGTTGACAAGCTGACAGGAGATACAGAAAGAGGTGCCATCGTACTGTTGATTTCTAAAGACTTCTGCGACAAGTACAAAGGACACTACAACGATATGCTGCTGGACGAAGAAGGATACTTCAGCTCAACTTATCAGGACAATGTGATGGTTAGCTTCACACAGGTTCCTGAAAAGAAAGTGACCAGCCTCCAGCTCAAGGGTTATGTAATGATGAACGGTACTTTGACTCCGTTCGAAAAGGTACCTGACGATGCAGCCATGATCCGTGACTCAAGCGACCCAATGTTCGAATATGCCGACAAGATGACTCCGAATTTCTGGTATGTATCGGCCGACAAGTCTGTACTTCAGAACGGAAACAAGATCTATCTGGAAGTAGTAGGTGATATTCCTTCAGGTTACAACGTTGGAATCATGAACAACTGGGCTTGGAAAAATACTCAGGCAACCAGCGAAACCATCGACGGCAAGACATACATCGTTGTTTCAGGTCTGCCTACACAGGAACAGATCAACGAACAGCCTGTCATGACCGTAGGTGTAGCTAACTTCGATACGATGGATATTTTAATTGAATGTGGAATTCAAGTTTGGTTATAATTACATAATTGGTTATAATGAATAAACTACAATTTAATATAGTAAAACTATTGTTTGTATCACTCATAGCCGTGTTCTCGGGCATGGCTATGAGCGGATGCTCTGACGATGAAGAAGTGAGCCAGAGCCAGTACGGCTACGTTCAGTTCAAGCTCTACAAGGAGGCATCGTACAACAACGGAACAGAAGCTGCCACTCAGAACGCTGCAACACGTGCTGCGGTCGACAATCTGGGTGAAGCAAAGAAAATTGAGGTGGAAATGCTGTACAACGGTACCAGCATTACACAGACTTTGGTGCTGAATGCTTACAACGATGTAAACGCGGAATACGGACTGCGCAGCGACAAGTTGCAGTTGCTGGTGGGCGACTACAAGATCGTAGGCTACAGAATCTACGACAAGCTGGACCAGGTTATAACCGGTGTATCGGCCGATGCCGACGAGATGTTTACGGTCGTTCCTTCCGGACTGACGGTTAAAGACCTGACCATCGACGCACAGGCCAGAGGTTCTGTCAAGTTCAAGCTGGAAAAGCAGTTGCCTCAAACACGTGCCAACAGCGAAGGTTATCTGTTCAGCGACATCCAGCTGGCTACTATTCAGGTACAGAACACCTTCAGCCAGGTAACTTACAAGTTCGAAAAGCTGAAAGCCAGATACGAAGAAGAATATGAACTGACAAACCCCGACAGCGAAAACGACAAGTACAAAGATCACGGGGTAGCTTACTGCGACTCTGCCGTATGGTTGCCTGCCGGTGACTATAAGGTGATTTCGTATACTGTATACACCAAACAGGGTGTCACAGAAACCGAACTCGAAACACAGGCTGTCAGCGGTGAAACATTTACCGTAAAAGACAACCAGCTCACCGAGTATGCCATCGTACCGGTACTGGTATCGGAAACTGCCGAAAACATCAAGGACTATCTGGCCCTGAAGGAAATCTGGGACAGTATGGATGGAAAGAACTGGAGCTACTACGGAGATACTTATCCGCAGGGTGCTAACTGGAACTTCAATAAGGATATCGACATGTGGGGCGACCAGCCGGGAGTAACACTCAACAGCAACGGTCGTGTCACTTCTCTTTCTTTGTCTGGATTCGGTGCGTCGGGCAAACTGCCGGATGCTATCGGACAGCTGACTGAACTGCGTATCCTGGCGCTGGGTTCACACGATGAAACATACGGCGGAACACTGTTCGGCCCTCAAGGCATACAGCCTGACATGAGCGAAGCCAAACGCAACGAAATGCGTATGGACTACAAGAAGCATTTCCTCGACAGAGATGTACGTGCCAACTTGTCGGAAATGTTGCAGTGGACAATAGACAACTATACTTCTCCGAGCAACAAGATCAAGAAGACTAGCCGTATCTCGAAGAAGGATACTCAGATCGGTATATTGACCAACGGCATCATCGGTGTATCGAAGGCTGTCATGCGCCTGAAGAACTTGCAGCAGTTCTACATTGCCAACTCTCCTATCAAGTGCGAAGATATTTGTACCAGCTGGACAGATCCTCAATCGGCGTACGCACAGGAATATGAGAAGGAAAATCTGAGCTGGTCTGACATGACCAACCTGACCGACGTGGAACTTTACAACTGTGTGAACCTGGTTCGTCTGCCGCTCGACATGATCGGTAACTTGCCCGAATTGCAGTTGCTGAACGTTGCCTGCAACCAGAACATCACCGGCGCTCAGCTGAGAGAAGACTGGTCGAAACTGTGCGACATGCCTGCCGGACCAAGACTTCAGATTCTCTACATGGGATACAACAACCTCGAAGAGTTCCCGGATGACGCACAGCTGCACAAGATGGTTAAGTTCAAGATGCTGGACTGTACTACCAACAAGGTACACACCCTGCACTCATTCGGAACGGACATCAAGTTGTCTACCCTATATCTGGATAACAACAAGATTACTTCTATCCCCGATGACTTCTGTGCATTTACCAACGAGGTAGAAACATTAGGTTTCTCTTACAACGAACTGACTGAGGTTCCGAACATCTTCAACGCGAAGTCTATCTACATCATGAGCAGCGTAGACTTCTCGCACAACAAGATTACCGGATTTGCCGGAGGCGACGATAACTTCAAGGGTATCAACGCATACACGGTTTCACTGTCGTACAACAAGCTGAAGAACTTCCCGAAAGCACTGTTCAAGTCGGGCTCTCCTATCCAGACTCTGGACCTGACAGCCAACGAACTGACCGAAGTGAAGGAAGGCGACATGCAGGGCCCGAACGCTCATCTGCTGCAAACCATCGACTTGCGTTTCAACAAGCTGACCAAGCTGTGCGATGACTTCCGTGCCACAAACATTCCTTACCTGAGCGGTATCGACCTGAGCTATAACTCGTTCTCACAGGTACCTCCTCAGCCGTTGAACTGTAGCGAACTGAAGGCTTTCGCTATCCGCTACCAGCGCAACGAAAAAGGTGAACGTACCCTGCGCGACTGGCCGGTAGGTATTACTCAGTGCCCAAGCCTGGTACAGTTGCAGATTGGTTCAAACGATATTCGTAAAGTGGACGAAACCATGACACCATACATCTGGATTCTCGACATCAAGGACAATCCGAACATCTCCATCGACCTTTCGGGTGTCTGCTCGGCTATTCAGGCCGGTATGTATTACCTGTTCTACGACAAGACTCAGGATATCCGCGGATGCGACATTTTAGGAATAGAACGATAATTAAAGAACAAAGGAAATATAACTGATTATGAAAATTATAAATCGATTGATACTTGGACTGGCTGTTTTCGCTGGAATCACAACATCGTGTAAGGAAGACGATGACGTGAACATCCCGGGCGGACTCTCGCTCGACGTGGAGGAAATCACGGTGGGACCCGAAAAGTCATTCAAAGAAATTATGGTCAAGGCAGATGTCAACTGGCAGGCCAGCAGCTCTACGCCGTGGATATCTGTATCGCCCGCCAACGGAACAGGAAGCGCAACCTGTGAGCTGAACATCGACTCTACACTGACCTACACGGCACGTACCGCACAGATACGTTTCAGCCCTGCGGGCAATGAGGCGAAAATCCTAAAGGTAACTCAGTTCGGTTTCGGAAAACAGATCATTCTCAACAAGCCGGAAGTGGAACTGGAAAACTCCGACATCGAAGACAACCGTTACTTCGACGTAAACATTTCTACCAACGTACAGTTTGCCATCGAAGGGGTAGAATATTCGTTTGCCGAAGAAGTGCCGGCCGATGAGGAAGAAGGCATGAGTGCTTCCGACAAAGCCGACTGGCTGACACTGCCGAAGGAAGCAGACCTGAACGTGAACCTCGACCGTGGTTCACGTCCGCGCTCGGTAAAGGCAAGATTCAAATGGAACATGAACGCCGTACCTTACACCCGCGTGGCTAAAGTCAAGCTGGTAGCCAAGAACAGCGAAGACCAGCTGGTAGACAGCGACGGTAACGAAATTGATGCGGTATACCTCACCGTAACTCAGAAACCGGCTATCCGCATCGAAGACAACCGCGCAGGCGACTCTATCTCTATCGTCCTCATCACGCAGAAGGTACAGTGCATGTATTCACTCGACGTGAGCGAGAACATGCGTAACTGGTCCGACGTAACTCTGTGGGAAGAAACCGACGAAGACCTGCCCGAAGCTGCTGCCGTAGGACGTGTCCGTTCGCTTTCTATCGCCATGATCGATACCAAGGAAACATTGCCGCAGGAAATCAAGAACCTGAAGTATCTGGAATCATTCAACATCCAGAGCAATACCAACCGTCAGGATCGTGAAATCGTACTGGGTCCGGAAATCTGTGAATTGAAGCACCTCAAGAAGCTTTCCATCACATCATACGGTCTGGTAGAGCTGCCCGAAGAATTTGTCAAACTGGGAGGAGCAACCGACAAGAGCTATGTGGGTCTGGAACAGCTCGGACTGGAAAGCAACAACTTCGCTTCGCTGAGCAAGGTAACCAGCATCGTCAACAAGGAAAACTTCCCGAAACTGAAAGTACTGAAGCTGTCGGGATGCAGACGTAACGATACCATGCTCGACATGTCGCAGATGGAAAGCGGATATAAGTGGAAAGGCAAGCACATCGGTATGTATGTAGACCTCGACAAGTCGAGCGACAAGAACGAGTTCATGAAGCTGATGGAATGGGATACCCTCGAACAGTTGCAGTTGTCTTACGGATTCATCGAAGGCGAACTGCCTACCGACGAGGAAATGATGGCCAAGTTCGGAAACTACAGCCAGTATGCCAGCCAGCATCCTGATGCCGACGTATGCACACTGCTGGCCGATACCTGCCAGTGGCTGAAGACATCCGACAAGGCAGTGACCGTAAAATACGATGGCGGCGAGTTCTCGGTAAAAGGTACCGACGTACCGTGCGTACTTCCTAACACCAAGGTGTTCTACATCAACCTGAACTTCCTGACAGGCAAGCTGCCTAACTGGATTATCTTCCATCCGTACCTGATCGACTGGTATCCGGAATCGATGGTGTTCCAGCAGGAAGGAGGAAAGAACTCAGACGGCGTAGAAGTCGGATTCAACGAGGTTCCTATGGACTTCGACTATTTCTACGGAAAACAGGCCAACGACCCGAATGCCGCATTCCCGAAATATTTCGGAAAATATGTACTTGAGGAAGAAACATCAGGAGAATAACACGTAATTTTAATACTTAAACTAGAATGAAGAAAAGATATATATATATTGCTACACTTGCTTTGTTTCTGGGTGCATGTTCGGACAACGAGCTGGAACAGACTTATACTTCGGAACAAAATACAGAAATATATATACCGGCTGATGCTCAGCCCGGAGAACTCATTATCAAATTCAAACCGGAGATGGAAGATATTCTTGACCAAGCTATGACTCGTGCGTCAAGAAGCGGAGCGGCGATGACCCGCTCCGGCATCCCCTCTACCGATGAAGTGCTCGACATACTGGGCGGATACCATTTCGAACGTGTATTCCCGGTAGACAGCAAGAACGAGGCTCGTACCCGTGCGGCAGGACTGCACCTGTGGTATCTGGTGAAATTCGACGAAAACGTCGACCTGCACGAGGCTGCACGCCAGTTGTCGAAACTGGGCGACATCAGCCACGTTCAGTGCAATCACCGCATCAAGAAGGCATACAACTCGGATGAGAAGCGAGTATATGTCAGCGAAAACGCACTGAACCAGACTCGGTCTACCTTCGCTGCGATGCAGAACACTCCCAACGACCCGGGTTTCCCCTTCCAGTGGAACTACAACAACACTGGCGACTATGCTTTCGAAAACCAGAATGTAGACATCAACCCGCTGTATACGGCAGAAGCTACTCCGGGATGCGACGTGAACTGCCTGAATGCATGGGAGAAATGTACAGGCGATCCTTCCATCATCGTGGCTGTGCTCGATGAAGGTGTGATGTATACACATCCCGACCTGAAAGACAATATCTGGGTAAACGAAAGTGAAACGTTGGGCAGCAAGAAAGATGCCGACGGAAACGGCTACAAGGGCGACAAGTACGGCTATAACTTCGTAACCGATTCTGGTGATATCACCTGGAACGACGTAAACGATACCGGACACGGTACGCACGTTGCCGGAATCATTGCAGCCGTAAACAACAACGGACAGGGTGTCTGCGGTATCGCAGGTGGTTCGGGCAAGCAGGATGGTGTGAAAATCATGTCACTACAGGTATTTGCCGGAAACTCGGGCGTAACACTCGACATGGAGGCTAAAGCCATCAAGTATGCAGCCGACAACGGTGCTGTCATCATCCAGTGCAGCTGGGGTTACAACTCTGGTCTGGCAAACCCGATGGACGGATATACTCCGGGCCCGGCAACCGAAAAGGAATGGGAAGAAGCCTATCCGCTGGAAAAGGAAGCACTCGACTACTTTATCAACAATGCCGGTTCGCCTAACGGTGTAATCGACGGAGGTCTGGCTATCTTTGCTGCCGGCAACGAGTATGCTGCTGTTCCGGGTTATCCGGGTGCTTACTCCAAGTGTATCAGCGTAGCAGGTACGGCTGCCGACTTCACTCCGGCATCTTATACCAACTACGGTCCGGAAGTAGCTATCAGTGCTCCGGGCGGCGACCTGGAATATTACGGTAGAATCGGCGAAAGCGATGAAGAATATTTCGACTCTTCTTTCACGCTTGCCGATGCGCAGGGTTCTATCCTGTCTACCCTCATCCGCAACGGACAGCCTGCTTACGGATACATGGACGGTACTTCCATGGCTTGTCCGCACGTATCGGGCGTAGCGGCTCTGGGACTGTCGTATGCCGTAAAACTGAGAAAGCACTTCAAGGCGCATGAGTACATCGAACTGCTGAAGGAATCATCGCAGGAAATGTACACCGGCTACACAGGCAACAAGATTTACCACATGAACCACAACATTGCCGGAACAGCCATCACCAAGATGTCTTTGCCTTCATACAAGGACAAGATGGGTGCCGGACTGGTAAATGCAGGCAACTTGTTGAACGAAATCGAAGGCAACGGCTCGGAAATGATCGTACCGAACGTATACGTAGGTCTTGAGGAGGCTGAGTCAATCGACCTGGCACGCTATTTCGTAAACGGTGAATCGCTGACTTACACTTGCACCATGGCCGATAGTTCCATCGCTACGGCAAGCGTAAACGGTACGGTTCTGACTGTAACCGGTATCAAGGCAGGTATCACCAAGCTGACAGTAAGCACAAGCAACGGAAAATCGCAGACTGTAACGGTTACCGTTCGCAAGGGAGCAAACGACAACGGTTGGATGTAATCATAAGGTAATTCATTAATGAAACTATTCGAATCGATCAGATTAACGATACTGAGTGCACTGATGTGCTGCCCCGGGCTGCTGATGGCCCAGGGCGCGCATCCGCTTACCCGTCAGGAGATAGACTCGCTGCTCAATCCCTCGCTGCTGAAGGGAGCGGATAAGCTGCTGGAGTTTGAACGGACGGTAATCAATCTTGGCGAAATGACGGAAGACGATGCGCCCGTTACGGTGAAGTTTGCTTTCCGGAATGCCGGTACACAGCCAGTAGTCATTACCAAGATACATACCGACTGCGGATGTACCGCTGCCCAGACAGACAAGTTGCAGATACAGCCGGGAGAAAAAGGTTCCATCAGCGTAACCTATACGCCCAAGAACCACCCGGGAACCATCGATGCCAACACGTTTGTATACTCTTCTCTCTCAGACAAACAGCCGCTGGCAAAACTGGTGCTGCTGGGCAATGTACAGCCGGGCGGTGACGAATGGAGCCGCTATCCGTACGCCATGGGCAAACTGAGACTGAAACAGAACAAGGTGACATTCCGGATTGCCGCCGGAGGAAACGGCAGACAGACGGAAAGAATTCTGTGCGGCAACAGCGGCACGACAGACCTGAAGCTATCCGTCATGAACCTGCCCCGCTATGCGACATTCAAGACGGAACCCGAAATCATCAAGCCGGGACAGGAAGCCGACATCGTGATAAGCATCGACGCTTCGAAAATGACCGGAAAAACCAAAAGTTTCAAAGCTCCCCTGATTCTCGACGGAGTGACAGGACGGCCAAGTGACCGTACCCTCACCCTGGAAGTTAATTTAACCGATAAGTAAATAGTAAAAAACAACAGATAGCATGATGAAAAAGAAAATAGTAAACATATTGATGTTGCTGGTCATTTCGCTGATGACTTTCTCTTGTAGCGAAGACGAAGTGGTGACCGAACAGCCGCTCGAAGTGAATCCCATCACGATGCAGGGAACATGGAAACTGGCAGAACTGAACGGCGAACAGTTGCCGGAAGATTTCTATATCTACGTGGTGTTCGACCGCAAAGGAAACTTTGAAATGTACCAGAAGCACGACAGCATGTATCCGCGCTACATCACCGGTACTTATTCTATCGAAAAGGATGCCCACTACGGATACATCCTTAGCGGAGAATACGACTACGAAAACGGCGACTGGAACAACAAATATGTCGTAACCGATCTGCTGGAATCCGGTTCAATGATATGGACCGTAAAAGACGGCGATGAGGTTTCGAAATATGTACGCGTAGACGAGGTACCTGAGGAAATAATCAAGGCTGCCAAGGTAGACGAGGACGAAGAATAATAGCTCTCTAATCTCCTGATAACGGATACCAATATATCCCCCGAAAGTCTTTTGAAAAGGGACTTTCGGGGGATTTTTTATTCTGCAAAACGAGCCTGCTCGCGTGCATACCCAATCACGAACGATTGTCAGGGGGCACGAACATAAACGGTATTATGAGAAAACTTCTTTGTATAAACAGAGAATATGAAGGCCCCAAAGCTGTTAGAACGCAACAATACGAAAGCCAACGGTATTGAAGTCACAACCTCATAGATACCAAACAGGACTAACTCCCTGATGAGGCAATATAAAAAACAAAGGGACTATATAAACACTCCATTTTATGTCCAGTTTGAAATCAGAAGGGGGCGTAAAGACAAAGAAAAGAGTCGTATCATCGCTCTCAAACAGAGCTTGATACGACTCTTCTCCATGTCTTTATAGTGATATCTGTAACTTGTTATCTATACAAATAACGCTTATTCCATTTTCAGTTTCAGGGAACGATCGTCCGGTCCTTTCGGATGGATAACCTCTTCCAGACGTACATCGAACACCAGCGCTGAGTATGCGGGAATCTCACCACTAGCTACCGAACCATATCCTAATGATGCTGGAATATACAACTCAACGTGCTGTCCTTCCTTCATTTGCATCAAGGCAGTAGTCCAACCAACAATCACACCCGAAACGGCAAAACTTCTCGGTTCACTGACTTCAGCATTCCAGTTACCAGAGAAACTTTGATCGAATACCGTACCATTGATCAGTTTTCCACGATAGTGCACAGCCACGGTATCGGTACCCAAAGGAGAAATGCCCAGCGGTTCGATATCATCTTGCGGGAAAAGCTTCATATATACATAGTCATTCTTTCCCGGCGTATAAGTCTGATAACCCAATCCCTCTGAGGCCTCTGTCTGTATCTTGTAATTAAGGATCCTCAACCAGTTTTCTCCAGCGGGAGGATTCGCACAGATAGAAGCTATGGAGTCGATATACGCATCGTTGCGCACCGCCCAGTCACTATACGGATCAGCTACCTGCGTATCCTTACTACAGGAAGTAATCCCTATGCTCAGCGAGAAGAAGATACCCAACAAATATAAGATGTTCTTATTCATGTACATGCTATATTAGATTATTCTAATGTTTTCAGCAGACTAGTAATGCTAACCTTGTCGGCAATGATATTATTCAAGTCGGCAATAGCCACACGTTCCTGTTCCATGGTATCACGGTTACGCAGTGTCACGCAGTTATCTTCCAAAGTCTGATGGTCGATAGTGATACAGTACGGAGTACCGATGGCATCCTGACGACGGTAACGTTTACCGATGCTGTCTTTTTCGTCGTACTGGCAGTGGAAATGGAACTTCAGGTCGTTCATGATTTCACGAGCCTTTTCAGGCAGCCCGTCTTTCTTTACCAGCGGCATGATAGCCAGTTTCACCGGAGCCAGTGCAGCAGGCAATTTCAGTACAACACGACTTTCGCCATTTTCCAATTTTTCTTCGCAGTAAGAAGCACACATCACGCTCAGGAACATACGGTCTACACCGATAGATGTTTCGATAACGTACGGAGTATACGATTCGTTGATTTCCGGATCGAAGTACTTGATGCTCTTGCCAGAGAATTTCTCGTGCTGGCTCAAGTCGAAGTTTGTACGGCTGTGGATACCTTCCACTTCCTTGAATCCGAATGGCATCAGGAACTCGATGTCGGTAGCAGCGTTAGCGTAGTGAGCCAGTTTTTCGTGATCGTGGAAACGATAGTGATCGTCGCCAAAGCCCAGTGCCTTGTGCCATTTCAGACGAGTCTCTTTCCATTTCTTGAACCATTCGAGTTCGGTACCCGGTTTTACGAAGAACTGCATTTCCATCTGTTCGAACTCACGCATACGGAAGATGAACTGACGGGCAACGATTTCGTTACGGAAAGCCTTACCGATCTGTGCGATACCGAAAGGAATCTTCATACGACCGGTCTTCTGTACATTCAGGTAGTTTACGAAAATACCCTGAGCTGTTTCCGGACGGAGGTATACCTTCATAGAACCTTCGGCAGTAGAACCCATTTCGGTAGAGAACATCAGATTGAACTGACGGACTTCGGTCCAGTTCTTAGTACCCGAAATCGGACAAACGATTTCCTCGTCGAGGATAATCTGACGCAGTTCGTTCAAGTCTGGTCCGGCATTCATAGCCTTTGTATAGCGTTCGTGCAATGCGTCGCGTTTAGCCTGATGCTCCAATACACGCGGGTTTGTGCTGCGGAACTGAGCCTCATCAAAAGCATCGCCGAATTTCTTGGCAGCCTTGGCTACTTCCTTGTTGATTTTCTCGTCGTATTTGGCAATCTGATCTTCAATCAGCACATCGGCACGGTAACGTTTCTTCGAGTCGCGGTTATCAATCAACGGATCATTGAACGCATCAACATGTCCCGAAGCCTTCCAGATGGTAGGATGCATGAAGATAGCCGAGTCAAGTCCCACGATATTTTCATGGAGCAACACCATGCTCTGCCACCAGTACTGTTTGATATTGTTTTTCAGTTCCACACCCATCTGACCGTAATCGTATACAGCTCCCAGTCCATCGTAAATTTCACTTGAGGGAAATACGAAACCATACTCTTTACAGTGTGAAACAATTTTTTTGAAAACGTCTTCTTGTGCCATTTTTCTTTCTTATTTTGATATTTCTTATTTTACATTCTCTTACATAGTAGGGCACAAAGATAGATATTTATAAGCAAAAAAGAAGAATCGCTGTATTAATTTATCTTATGAATAGGTGGAATCTGTAAGGAAAGATGGTTATTTTTTTCTACTTTTGCATCAGATTGAACGAAAAGCAATGAACACGAAAGACAAATTTACGTTAATGACTACCGCTCCGATACCCAGACTTATCGGATCACTCGCCATACCTACCATCATCAGCATGCTGGTAACTTCGTTTTACGTTATGGCAGATACTTACTTCGTAGGAAAAATCAATACGCAGTCTACTGCCGCGGTCGGCATTTCGTTCTCCATCATGGCCATCATACAGGCATTCGGGTTCTTCTTTGGCCACGGCTCGGGCAACTACATCTCGCGCAAGCTGGGTGCCCAGGACTACGAGAATGCAGAAAAGATGGCCTCAACCGGATTCTTCTACGCCTTCATGGCAGGCGCGCTGATAGCCCTCTTCGGGCATCTGTTCCTTACGGAAATCTGTATCGCCCTGGGGTCTACCCCCACTATCCTGCCCTATGCGGAGAAATACCTGGGCATCGTTCTGCTGGGAGCTCCGTTCATGGCCTCCTCGCTCGTACTGAACAACCAGATGCGTTTTCAGGGAAACGCGGTGTATGCCATGGTAGGCATCATCATCGGGGCGGTGCTGAACATCGGGCTCGACCCGTTGCTCATCTTTGTGTTCGACATGGGCATATCGGGAGCCGCGTGGGCCACATTGACCAGCCAGATATGCAGTTTCACGGTACTGCTCATCATGGACAGCCGGGGTACGAACATCCGCATCCGTTTCAAGAATTTTACTCCGAAGGCTTCCTTCCTAAAGGAAATCGTCTTCGGCGGAAGTCCCTCGCTCTGCCGTCAGGGACTGGCCAGCCTGTCGACCATCCTGCTGAACGTAGCAGCCGGAGTCTACGGCGACGCAGCCATTGCGGGTATGTCTATCGTAACCCGTATCTGCATGTTCATCAACTCCTTCCTCATCGGTTTCGGACAAGGATTCCAGCCGGTATGCGGCTTCAACTACGGCGCCGGACTGTTCCACCGTGTGCGTGAGGGATTCTGGTTCTGCGTAAAGACGGGAGCCGTCTTTTTGTTCGTCTGTGCCGTCATCGGTTACATCTTCTCGCCCGAAATCGTATCGTGGTTCCGCGACGACCCGCACGTCATCGAAACCGGAACACGCGCCCTGCGCTGGCAGCTCATTACCCTGCCGCTGGGAGCCTGGGTCATCTTGTGCAACATGATGCTTCAGACCATCCGCAAGCCGGTACGCGCCGTTACCCTGTCGTCGGCACGACAAGGGCTGTTCTTCATCCCGTTCATCCTGATTCTCCCCCACTTCCTGGGATTGCAGGGTGTGGAGATGTGTCAGGCAGTGTCCGACCTCTGTTCGTTCCTGATTGCCATTCCGCTGACTGTTCCCGTGCTGAATGAAATGAAAAAATAAGCCTTTTTCCGGAAAAAGATGCCGGAGAAGAAACGGAAATTTGTACAAAAGAAAATCACGTTTGTACAAAACAAAAAAAGATTTGTACAAATTCCGGGGAAAGCGTGCCCGAACGATCACTAAATGATGCCGGAAAAATCTCCTTAGACCGTCCTTTACCGGGAAGCGTTTCCCCAATAATTTCTACAAAAAGCGGACGGACAGGTAAGAAAAACCGGCTTATCCATAGGTTCAATCCCGCTTTTCGGACACTCGGATGCGGGTTTATTTTAAACAATATAGTAAATAGGAACATTTTTTTTCGTATTTTTGTCTGTTGTTTTTCCACTAAATCACTTATATGAGCGAAGATACTTTCGAAAAAGACGATATCCAATCAAGCGATAAAGAAGCACATTCTGACTATAAGCCCGTCGATCAGGACAACGAGGCCGTGAAGCATCAGTTGAGCGGCATGTACCAGAACTGGTTTCTGGACTATGCCTCGTATGTGATACTGGAACGTGCGGTTCCTCACATCAACGATGGACTGAAACCCGTACAGCGACGCATCCTGCACTCCATGAAGCGGCTGGACGACGGACGGTACAACAAGGTTGCAAACATTGTAGGACATACCATGCAGTTCCACCCGCACGGCGACGCCTCCATCGGCGACGCACTGGTGCAGCTGGGACAGAAGGACCTGCTCATCGACTGCCAGGGTAACTGGGGTAATATCCTTACCGGCGACGATGCCGCGGCTCCCCGATACATCGAGGCACGTCTTTCCAAGTTCGCCCTCGACGTGGTGTTCAACCCGAAAACGACCGAATGGCAGGCTTCTTACGACGGACGAAACCGTGAACCGGTGACGCTGCCCGTCAAGTTCCCGCTCCTGCTGGCTCAGGGTGTGGAAGGTATCGCCGTAGGTCTTTCATCCAAGATATTGCCGCACAACTTCAACGAGCTGTGCGACGCTGCCATCGCCTACCTGCACGGGGAGGAGTTCCATCTCTATCCCGATTTTCAGACGGGAGGCTCCATCGACGTATCGCGCTACAACGACGGCGAACGCGGCGGTGTGGTACGTGTGCGTGCCAAGATTTCGAAGATAGACAACAAGACGCTCTGTATCAGTGAAATTCCGTACGGGAAAACAACATCCTCGCTGATAGAATCTATTCTGAAAGCTATCGAGAAGGGCAAAATCAAGGTGCGGAAGGTGGATGACAATACCGCCGACAAAGTGGAGATTCTAGTACATCTGGCCCCGGGCGTTTCATCGGACAAGACGCTGGATGCGCTATATGCCTTTACCGACTGCGAAGTGAACATCTCGCCCAACTGCTGTGTCATCGACAACAAGAAACCGCATTTCCTTTCGGTCAGTGCGGTGCTCCGCAAGTCGGTAGACAATACGCTGTCGCTGCTGCGTCAGGAGCTGAACATCCAGCGCAACGAAACACTGGAAACGCTGCACTTCGCCTCGCTGGAGAAGATTTTCATCGAGGAACGTATCTACAAGGACAAGCAGTTTGAGCAGGCGGAGAACATGGATGCTGCCTGTGAACACATCGACGAGCGACTGACTCCTTTCTACCCGCAGTTTGTACGTGAGGTGACCAAGGAGGATATTCTCAAGCTCATGGAGATCAAGATGGCGCGCATCCTGAAGTTCAACAAGGACAAGGCGGACGAGTTCATCGCCAAGCTGAAAGCCGACATCGAAGAGATAGACAACCATCTGGCACACATCACCGAATATACCATCGACTGGTACATGCGGCTCAAGGAGAAGTACGGCAAGAATTTCCCGCGACGTACGGAGATACGCAACTTCGATACCATTGTGGCAACCAAGGTGGCGGAAGCCAACGAAAAACTGTATATCAACCGCGAAGAAGGTTTCATCGGTACGGGACTGAAGAAGGACGAGTATATCTGCAACTGTTCCGACATCGACGATGTAATTATCTTCTACAAGGATGGAAAATATAAGATTGTACGTGTGTCCGACAAGCTGTTTGTGGGCAAGAACATCCTCTACGTGAACATCTTCAAGAAGAACGACAAGCGTACCATCTACAACGTGATTTACCGCGACGGAAAAGAGGGATTCCACTACATCAAGCGTTTCAACGTGACTTCGATGATCCGCGACCGTGAATACGACGTGACGCAGGGTACTCCCGGCTCGAAAATCGTGTATTTCACCGCCAACCCGAACGGAGAAGCAGAGGTCATCAAGGTGACGCTCCGTCCGAATCCGCGCATCAAGAAGCTGATATTCGAGAAAGATTTCAGTACCATCAACATCAAGGGACGCCAGTCGATGGGTAACCTGCTGACCAAGTACGAGGTACACAAAATCAGCTTGAAACAGCGCGGCGGCTCTACACTGGGTGGCAGAAAGGTATGGTTCGACCACGATGTGCTGCGTCTGAACTACGACGGACGCGGACAGTATCTGGGAGAATTCCAAAGCGGAGAAAGCATTCTGGTGGTACACAAGAACGGAGAATTCTATACGACCGACTTCGACCTGAACAACCATTACGATGCCGACATCCAGTTCATCGAGAAATTCAATGCCGACAAAGTATGGACGGCGGTACTCTACGATGCCGACCAGCAGAACTATCCGTACCTGAAACGGTTTACCTTCGAGCAGACTTCGAAACGGCAGAATTATCTGGGCGAAAACAAGCATAATCAGCTTGTCCTGCTGTCGAGCGAGGCTTATCCGCGTCTGCAAGTTGTATTCGGCGGTCACGACAGCTTCAGGGAACCACTGATTGTGGAAGCCAGCGACTTTGTGGGTGTGAAGAGCTTCAAGGCCAAAGGCAAGCGTCTGACAACCTTTACCGTAGACCACATAGAGGAACTGGAGCCTACCCGAAAGCCGGAACCGCAGGAGGAAACCGTCGAAACGGATGCTCCGGAAACGGAAAATGATACGACGGACGAAGACAACGAACAAATGACTTTATTCTAAAACCGGAACCATGAAACAGAAGTTTATCATGCTGCTCATCGCCCTAGGGAGTTTCTTGTCTGTCGGCGCACAGGAAGACAGTCTGCGTGCCACACGGTACGTCATGCGGTCTACCCTGTTCGGCATAGGACACAGCAACGTATTCGAAACGTATCTTTCTCCGCTGGAATATACGGGAACCGAGGTACGCTTCCTGCACGAAAGCATGCGCATGACACGCCTGCTGGGAGGCAAGGTTTCCGGACAGAGCCTGATTCAGGTGAATGCTTCGTACAACAAGAATATCTCTCAGACGGCCGAGATGTATGCCGGGCTGGTGAACTGGAGCTATGCCCTGCACTATCAGTTCCGCATGAACAACGACAAGCTGAAAATCTTGGTCGGACCGATGCTCGACCTGAACGGAGGGGTGGTTTACAACCGGCGAAACTCCAACAATCCCGCTCAGGCAAAGGCTTATGGCGGACTGGGAGCATCGGGTATGCTTATTTATAAGTTCCGCATTGCACGCTATCCGCTTACGGTACGCTATCAGGCCAATCTCCCGCTGCTGGGCGTCATGTTCTCACCCGAATACGGTGAATCGTACTACGAGATTTTTTCTTTAGGCAACGGCGGACGGAACGTGGTGTTCACTTCGCTGCACAACAACCCATCGCTGCGGCAGATGGTGACGCTGGACTTCCCGATACGCAACGTAACGATGTGCGTGGGCTATGTATGCGACATCCAGCAGTCGAAGGTGAACAACCTGAAAAGCCACGCCTACTCGCACAACTTCATGATAGGTTTCGTACGCAACCTGTATCTGCTGCGCGGAAAGAACCGCATCAGCATGCCACTTAAAGTAACTCCCTTTTAGCTTATGAAACGATTTGCACACATATTATATACGGTGCTGACCGGACTGCTGGTTTTCTCTTCCTGCATACGGGAGGACATCTCCGGCAATACGCCCGAAGATAATTTCGAGGCACTGTGGAAAATCATCGACGAACAGTATTGTTTCCTCGACTATAAAAATCAGGAATACGGACTCGACTGGAACGAGGTGCACGAGCGCTATGCACGCCGCATCACGCCAGACATGACGTGGGAGAATCTCTTCGAGGTCCTTTCGGACATGGTAAACGAACTGCACGACGGACATGTGAATCTTTCCAGTTCGCTGGCTACCTCGCAGTACCGCGAATGGTTCGACAGTTACCCGCGCAACTTCAGCGACAGCATCCAGAGCATTTATTTGGGAAAGGATTATACCAACTCTTCAGGACTGACATACAGCATTCTGGAGAACAACATCGGCTACATCTACTGCTCCAGCTTCTCCAACGGGATAGGCGACGGCAATCTGGACCAGACCCTGAACAAGCTAGCTATCTGCGACGGCCTGATTATCGACGTGCGTAACAACGGCGGCGGCAACCTGACCACGGCACAGAAGCTGGCAGCACGGTTTACCAACGAGAAAGTCCTCGTGGGCTACATGTGCCACAAGACTGGTCCCGGACACAATGACTTTTCGGACCCGAAACCGGTGTATGTGGAACCCTCGAACGGTATACGCTGGCAGAAAAAGGTTGTGGTTCTCACCAACCGTCGTTCGTACAGCGCGACAAACGACTTTGTGAACAGCATGAACCAGTTTCCGAATGTCACAATCGTAGGCGACAAGACGGGAGGCGGCTCGGGACTTCCGTTCAGTTCCGAAATCCCCAACGGCTGGTCTATCCGTTTCTCCGCCAGTCCGATGTTCGACCCGAACATGAACCAGCTGGAATTCGGCATCGACCCTGATGTGAAGGTGGACATGAAAAGCGAGGATATGCAGCGAGGAAAGGATACCATTATCGAAACAGCTTGCGAAATCCTAAAGAAATAGGTCTGATATTTTGCTTTTTCAAAAAAAATAGTATATCTTTGCACACGCAAAAAGGGAACATCCCGTATGTTCTGCTTGCGCCTGTGGCGTAATTGGTAGCCGCGCCAGACTTAGGATCTGGTGCCGCGAGGCGTGTAGGTTCGAGTCCTATCAGGCGCACATTAAAAAGGATTTAATAAAATCTTCTTGGAGGATTTATTAAATCCTTTTTATTTTTATAACTTCTTGAAATTCTAGCAATTACAGAAAGAGCGGATCAACGTAAAAATGGATCAACATATTGTCCATCCGCTACATAGACAAATGCTACCGTAAAGCAGGTTATCCGAACTTGTGCTGTATTATAATGCATCGTCCATAACCTCCTTTTCGTCCGGCATATATGACAGTTCCAGAACCGGCTGCATAGACCGGAGTGGCAAGCACAACGGCTTCCTCCATACCAAAAAGGTCAGGAAGGAGTCAATAGGGCTATCGCTGAATTTCAAGATGAAGGAGGGGTAGTATTTTAAAAAGAAGTTACAGTAGAATTGAATGGAATACGGAACCGTTTTGATTTTGTTGGAGAAAAAGACAGAATTCCGCATTTGTTTGAAGTAAAGAATGGGCCTACAGCAAGAATGACTCCTAACCAAAAAATCAATATTTCTATAATGCAAAAGCAAACTCCACCTTTTATTCCTATTGGTAATAATGCAATAAGCATAAATTATTTTATTATTGGTCAGCCGTATACTGGTAAATATGTTGTTATATATAGACATTATTTCTAAATTTGAACATTTAATACGTGTAAAAAAATGAAAGATTGAAAAAGGTGATGGAAACTGAGTCCAGATAAATCCAACATCATCTTTATTTAATAAGCCATTTCGATACCTTACGATTAAGGTGTTGAAATGGCTTTTTTATAGAGACAATCTATATCGGTTAAGCGATCAGTACCTACCACTTACTACACTTATGATGCATACGGAAAGGTGGAAAGTGTCAGGGAAGAAGCACCCGAAGGAAACATCATACGCAAAGGGGATGCAGGAGAAATGGTATATGCCAACCCCAACCGACCCTATGCCGCTACAGGAAACACACCGGAAAAGGAAGCCTGCATACACAGTGGACTGCAGGTGGGATATACTGCCGCAAACAGACCCGCATGGATAGAGGAAGGAAACAGAAGGACAGAATTCACCTACAATGCTCAGTTCGACAGGGTACGGATGAGAATGGCCGAAGAGGGAAAGACGGTATACACAAGGTCTTACCTCGGAGGGAACTATGAAGCCCATTGCGACAGCAGCGGAACGGAGGAAAGGCTATATGTAGGAGGAGACTGTTACGAAGCGCTTGCACTCCTCGTCAAAAAAGAAGGGAAAACCGAGTTGTAATTCTCCGGCACTCATGGCCTTCCGGTTTTTCAATGACTCTTGTACTCGGAGAACGAGATTCGTATGTCCAGCTTCAAGAACCGTGAATGTAGGCAGCCAGACATTGGCCACACGCACAAGATTGAGCTGATACCTACGCCAATGCTCCAGTGTGAGTGTATTCATCCAGGCAATTTCACTGGGAACGGAGTTCATCAGCATGTTGATGGCAGTCATCTTCACGCAGGTCAAGTCTATATCTATTCTTTGCGCACAGTCTTTTTCTATCTGGACTAAACTGATTCATCTATGCTAAATATGTCTTCTTTACCCCACCAACCTCAATGATATAATCCCCATGAAGTAATATTTGATAAAGTATTGGTAATAGTGACTTTTTTCATAAATGCAACGGTAAGTCAATTTAAATATTTACATTTGTATAATTACAATTAAGCCTTGATAGCCTTATATGATTTATATCTCGTAACGAAATCAAAGTTCTTCGGGAGTATAAGGAAAAAGCACACCGGGAACTTTTCCGGGTACGTGACGAACAGAAAACATTCGGGAAAATAAAAGTAAATACAGAATTATAACTATAAAAAATATGACAATGAAAAGACTTGTTTCATTGATACTGGTTATAATAACAGTATCAACATCATTTGCACAGAAAATAGGCGGTACATGGAAGGGAAAACTAAATGCAGGAAACCAGAAGCTCGAAATAGTATTTCATTTTACACGTGGAGACGGTAATGAAACAACATGCAAGATGGATGTCCCGGCACAAGGAGCCATGGGTATACCGGTAGATATAAAATCATTGACAGAAGATTCAGTCAGCCTTCAGGTTGATGCAATCAGAATGGTATATAACGGTAAACTTACCGGAAATAAAATATCAGGAACATTCAATCAACATGGGATGTCATTTCCTCTGGAACTGGAATCCGGCGAACAGGAAAAACTTAACAGGCCGCAAGAACCACAAAAGCCATACAGCTACAAAACTGAAGAAGTCACTTTTGTAAATGAAAAAGCAAATGCCAACTTATCAGGTACATTGACATATCCTATAGGATATAAAGAGAACAGAAAAGTGCCTGTAGTCATTATGGTTACCGGCAGCGGTGCGCAGAACAGGGATGAGGAAATATTCGGACACAAACCTTTCCTCGTTATTGCCGACTATCTGGCAAGAAACGGTATAGCTTCTTTGAGGTATGACGACAGAGGTACAGGAAAATCAGTTGGAGGCGCCAGAAAGGACTGTACATCGGAAGATTTTGCCGAAGATGCAGAATACGGACTGCAGTGGTTGAAAAAAAACGGCAAATTTGACAAGATAGGTATTCTGGGACACAGTGAAGGTGGAATGATAGCTTTCATGTTGGGAGCAGAAAATAAGGCCGACTTTATAGTAAGTATGGCTGGACCCGGAATAAAGGGCGATTCATTATTAGCCGAACAACAGAATGCAATATTGAAACTTAAAGGTATTCCTGCCAATTATAACGTAGAATCCATCCGTAGAGATATGACCTTCCAACCCAAGAACCCATGGCTGGAATATTTCGTTAATTATGATCCCCAATATGATATAGAGAAGATTTCAATACCTGTAATGGCTATCAATGGAAGCAATGATGTACAGGTAATATCCAAAAGCAATCTAAAAGTTATAAAGGAAATTCTGTCTGGCAAGAACAGCAAAAACCTTATAAAGGAATATCCTAACCTCAATCATTTGTTTCAGAACTGCACTCCAGAAACAGCTTTTGATTACTATAACATTGAAGAAACCATTTCGGAAGAAGTATTGAAAGACATTGCTTCATGGATTAACGGTCTATAATTGTATTCATATAAAGATAGAATGGTACTAAAATATTTAAGAAAAACCTAAAAACAATGAGGCTGCAATTCATAGGTTTGAAAGACAGCCTCATTGTTTTTACAGTAATTTCCGATTAGATTGAATGAATATGATATTCAGAAACTAACATTATCAATCGGTACATTAACTATACAAAGGGAGAATCAATGACGATTTTAGAACCATCATTTTTATTAGTTAACATAATCAAATTGGTGTTATCAACGCATAGCGCATAGAAGGTACCAATAGATTTTGTCCAAAAATAACCCCAATATAAAAAGACAGATGTAGCAAACAGACGAACAGAGAACAAACTCTTCGTTTTTATATGAGTAATAGTATGCTCTTTTTTAAGAAAAACTTTCTCTCCTACTATTAGTTTAATTCGTATAGTATCATTGTCTTCATTTATACTTACTGGCATCCTCAAAACTGGCAACACAATCAATAATGTCGCTATTATGACAACAATTCTTATTAAAGTATTCCCTTCCGTGAACGCATAATAAATAGCATAACCAACAATTGCTGATATAATTATTGAGTATATAATCAGCATTCTAGAAGGCAGTAGTTTCCTAGTAATATTCATAATAATATATTTTAATTTTTGACATCACAAATTTAATTTAAGAAACTATCTCTGCATAAGATTATAGATTTCACATAGAGTTTGACAGAGTTCCCTTTCGATTCTTTTCGCTATCGTCCATCATTTTCAGAAAGGACATTGTAATACAGACATCTTTTTTTTGACAGACTCCGAACGACCTGAAACTTACTTCAACTGAAAAGCTACCTTCGACTTGATATCGGTAGCCGAAGCAGCTACAAGAGCTTCGAATTTACCGGGCTCGGCAACCCATGCATGCTGCTTATCGTCGAAATAACTCAGGCTGGACTTATCGATGGTGAACGTAACCGACTTCGTTTCACCCGGAGCCAGCTGAATCTTACGGAAACCTTTCAGCTCTTTTACCGGACGAGCTACAGAACTCTTGACATCGCGTACATACAGCTGAACCACTTCAGCACCTGCCACAGAACCTGTATTTGTTACCGGAACGGTTACATGGATACTATCCGACGCGGACAGTTCGTTACGATCTAAAGTAGCCTTACCATACGAGAAACTGGTGTAGCTCAGTCCATGTCCAAACGGGAACAGCGGCTGGAGTTTTTCCTTGTCGCTCCAACGGTAACCGACGAAAATACCTTCCTTGTAAGTGATATCCCAAATATTCTCAGAAGCACGTTTCACACCGGGATAAGCATCCAGACGATGACAGCCTACATTCTCCAGAGAAGTGGGGAAAGTAAACGGCAGACGGCCCGACGGATTTACATCGCCGACGATAACGGCTGCCAGTGCATTTCCTGCTTCGCTGCCAAGGAACCATCCCTGAATGATACCCGGAACCTCATCAACCCACGGCATGGCTACCGCATTTCCTGAGATATTGACCACAACCAGGTTCTTATTGGCCTTCGCAAGAGCTTCAATCACCTTATCCTGTCCGTAAGGCAGACCTAAAGCCTGACGGTCGGAATCCTCACAATCCTGACTTGCACTCTTATTCAAGCCTCCAAAGAAGATGACATAATCGCAAGAACGAGCTACATCGACAGCTTCTGCCAGCAGTTCCTCGGCAGAACGATTATCGGAAAGATCCTGACCTGTTACGACTCCATTGTATTCACCACTGGCATCTCCTACATAACCACGGGCATATACCACTTCGGCCTGACCGGCAAGACGATGGCGGAGTCCGTCGAGAGGAGAAATTTCGTATTTTACTTTCAGTGAAGAACTTCCACCTCCTACAGTCATCATCTTGATGGCATTCTCACCAATCACAGCTACTTTCTTCACCTTGTTCAAGTCGAGCGGAAGCACATTGTTACGGTTCTGGAGCAATACGATACCCTCTTCCGCAATGTGGCGGGAAGCATCAAAATGTTCCGGACTACCGATAGAACCGAACGGACGATTACGGTCCATTGTCGTACGGAAAATAAGACGAAGTACCCGGCGAACCTTGTCATCCAGTTCGGCAGTACCTACCTTACCCGATTTGATACGCTGAAGATAAGGATATGCAAGATAATAATTGTCGTAAGCATTGCTGGTACCACTGGAAAGTCCGTTCGTCCAACTGCCGAACTCCAGATCAAGTCCGTTGGAGATTGCCTCATCGGTATCATGAGCTCCACCCCAGTCGCTCACCACAACACCGTCGAATCCCCATTCGCCTTTCAGGATATCGTTCAGCAAATATTCATTGTGACAGCAATGCTGGTTCTTGTACAAATTATAAGATCCCATGATGCTCCAGGCATGTCCTTCCTGAACAGCCGCCTTAAAGGCAGGAAGATAAATCTCGTAAAGCGCACGGTCGTCGACTATAACATTCGATGTATGACGATTTATTTCGTTGTTGTTCAATGCAAAATGTTTTACGCAAGCAGCTACTCCATTGCTCTGGACCCCACGTACATAAGGTACCACCATCTTACTCGACAGATAAGGATCTTCTCCCATATACTCGAAGTTACGTCCGTTCAGCGGCGTACGATAAATGTTCACGCCCGGTCCCAACAAGATAGACTTATTACGATAGCGGGCCTCTTCACCGATGCTTTTGCCATAAAGCAGTGCCATGTCCGGATTCCACGTTGCCGCCAGACAAGTCAAGGCAGGGAAAGCCACACAAGAGTCGTTGGTCCATCCTGCCTGATCCCATTCATCCCACAGCACTTCGGGCCGGATACCGTGAGGGCCGTCCGTACACCAGACTTCCGGAATGCCCAAACGGGGTACTCCCGGACTGCTGAACTTAGACTGAGCATGAATCATAGCTATTTTTTCTTGCAGAGTCATACGTGAGAGAGCATCCTCCACACGTGATTCTATAGGTTGATTACCATCAAGATAAACGGGCAGCTGCTGTGCTTGCACAGAGAATAAAGCAAGTCCGGCAACACATGCCAGCGCCATTTTTTTTACAAATTCGTTTTTCATAATATTAAAATCATAGTTACAACATATCTTAACTTACTTAGCGTCTTCTATTCAAACAACATCTTTGAACATCAATCGCTTTAAAGAGTGTCTATCTCTATCTAAAAATAAATGTCCGGAAAACCATCCAACTACCATTTCTTACCAATGATTATGGATAGAACTTAATGATGGAACTTGAATAATTGAGCGACCCCAAAATGCCAATCGACGCAGCCATGAATAAACTATCGGCTAAACTATAAACAAAGATATAACCTTTGTAGCTAATAACACGATATAAAATTTATTTATATTGTCTGAAGAACTAAATTATCCTCTCTTCATAAGAGTCCAAAACTGAGTATATCGTCTAAAACTCCATTTAACTCCATTTGTTAAACCTAAATTTCAAAGGTATCCTATGAAGAGAACCAGCATCGTCAAGCCTCATTTTTCTGTCTGCTCCTCGGGCCAGTTCACCAGATAAAGCACTTCCGTAGCACGGGTAAAGGCGGTATACAGCCAACGGTAATAATCGGGGGTAAGCATCTCCTCCGTCATATAGCCCTGATCGACAAATACACGCTGCCACTGGCCGCCCTGTGCCTTATGACACGTTACGGCATAGGCGTATTTCACCTGAAGTGCATTATACCACGTATCCTCCTTTATTTTTTTCATCCGTTCACGCTTTACAGTAATGTCACCGTAATCTTCCTGCACAGCCTGAAACAACCTGTTACTTTCCTCTCGTGTGAGAGCAGGGGCATCCGAGTGCAAGGTATCCAGCAGAATCTTTACATCGAGCTCCAAGTCGTTGTAATCGGGGAAGCATAAGGTGACATCGGCAAAACGGAAACCATACATTTCGTGCGTGCGACGCACCCGACGTACTACGGCAATATCTCCATTGGCAATGAAATCCATTTCCTTGCAGTCCGCCCCCCAGTAATAATTGTTCTTGGCCACCATCAGCAAATCGCCGGTATTCAGTTCATCCTCCCTATATAATATGGTGTTACGTATTCCCTTATTATACAGATTGGCACGCTTGTTCGAGCGGCAGATAATCATTGTTTCATCCATGCCTGCCTTGTCATAACACTCATTGATGGTATCAATCAGCTCTCCTCCGGAGATGATCCGGATATCGGGGAAACCATCCGCCTTGATCCGCGGCAACGAAAAATACTCTTCCTCGGCTATATATTGCCTGAGCGATGTCGCATTATACAAAATGCCGGAATCCTGTTCCTGACGGACAACCTGTGTCAGGCAATGTTCCGTCACCTCCAGTCCGTAGCCTTCCAGCATGGAAGCCGACAAAGCGGGACTTTCCTCCTCGCCTACAGGAGGCAACTGCGCCGTGTCACCTATCAGCATCAGCCGGCAGCCCTGTCCGGCATACACATAGTGTATCAGATCGTCCAGCAGGCGGCCCGTACCGAACATTCCTCCCGAAAGCCCCTCGTTGGCAATCATCGATGCCTCGTCGACGATGAACAGTGTATGCTGGTGCAGGTTCGCGTTCATTACAAAATTATCCAACTCGTTGGAAAATGTCCGCTGCCGATAAATCTTACGGTGAATGGTATAGGCCGGATGGCCCGCATAGTGTGAAAAGACCTTTGCCGCACGCCCGGTAGGAGCCAGCAGCACGCACTTCTGTTTCAGTTGGTCGAGCGTCTTGACCAACGCACTGATTAAAGTGGTTTTACCTGTACCTGCATAGCCTTTTAAAAGGAAAATAGCATCGGTTTTCGGGGAAAACAAAAAATTTACAAAAGATTCGATAGTAATTTCTTGCTCACCTGTTGGTTTATAGAAAAAATTTCGTTTAATTTGCTGCGATAAATCATTATTTAACATAAATATCTAATAAAAAGTTCAGATAACTTTAACGTGGTTCAAGTTATTTATTTTATTTTTGCGCTACGAATATAAACTAAAAAAACAAATATTATCATGAAAACAGTTATTAATCTTGTGTTAGCTGCCTGCGCTATTGTTTTGGTATACATTTGCTACGGTAGTATTATGGGTCCTATCAACTTTGACAAAGAGAAAAAAATCCGCGAAGATGCTATCATCGCACGCTTAATTGATATTCGTAAAGCTCAGCAGGAATATCGTACAGTACACGCTGGTGCATACACTGCAAGCTTCGATACTTTGATCAATTTCGTAAAAACAGCCAAACTGCCGTTCATCATGAAAGTGGGTGCCTTGACAGACGACCAGCTGAACAACGGTATGACTGAAAAGAAAGCAATGGAACTTATCAACAAGGCTAAGAAGAGCGGTAACTGGAGTGAAGTAGAAAAAGCTGGTTTGCAGAACTTCCGTCGTGATACTATGTGGGTAGCCGTTATGGATACTATCTTTGCTAAAGGATTCAATCCTGATTCTCTGGCATTCGTTCCTTACGGAAACGGAGCTAAATTTGAAATGGCTATCCGTAAAGATACTACAAAATCGGGTGCTCCTCTGAACTTGTTCCAGGCTCAGGTTTCTTATGATGTATATCTGAAAGACTTGGATAAACAACAGCTGATCAACTTGAAAGATACTCAGGAAAAATTGGGTAAATACTGTGGTCTGAGAGTTGGTGATATTGAACAGCCTAATAACAACGCTGGTAACTGGGAATAACTTATTTATGACCAACGAAAATATTGATTTTACAAAATCAAAACAATATACATTATCCATCCGTCTGAGTACGGATGGATTTTCTTTTTCTGTCTATAACCCTATAGAAGAATGTGACTTCTACTTTCAGACGTATCCCGTCAATACCCAACAGTCAATGGCCGCAAATGTAAAGGCCTTTCTGGCGCTAGCCAAAGAACTAAAATATACCTACCGACAGATAAATATCCTCATCCATACAGCTCGCTATACTTCTGTACCTTTAGAATTATTCGAAGACGAGCAAATGGAAACTATCTTTTATCAAAATTTCCGGAAACAAAGTAACGAAATCATTTTGTGCAACGTATTAGGAAAAAGTAACTTAGTAATTTTGTTTCCGATAGACAAACTAACACACCTATTTTTGTCAGAACAGTTCCCTACTGCACGCTTTTTCTCAACTATCAGTCCTCAGATTGAATATCTTACCAGTCGAAGCAAATTAGGAAACAGTTATAAAATATATGCTAATATCCATGCTTGCAGTATGGATGTTTTTGCCCTCGACAAGGGTAAACTCCAACTTGTTAATACCTATGCGATAAACGATGTAAGTGACTCTATGTATTATCTGTTGAATATTTGGAAACAGCTGGCTTATGACCAAGAGCACGATGAGATGCATCTGACCGGAGACAATATAAACTACCGACAACAACTTTCTGAAGAATTGAAACCATTTATCCGACAATTATTTATTATTAATCCGCAAGCGGACTTCAATACGTCGCATACAGCACGCATAGAAGACATCCCGTTTGACATTCAATCTTTACTAATATGCGAGTAATCAGTGGCATTTATAAACGCCGTCGCTTCGACGTACCTCATACATTCAAGGCACGCCCGACGACAGATTTTGCAAAAGAAAATCTTTTCAATGTACTGACCAATTATATCGATTTTGAAGGTATCACGGCTCTGGACCTTTTTGCTGGAACAGGAAGCATCAGCATCGAACTGGTTTCACGCGGATGCGATCGTGTCATCTCTGTGGAAAAGGATCCTCAACACCATGCTTTTATCTGTAAAGTCATGAATGAGGTAAAAACGGATAAATGCCTTCCTCTGAAAGGAGATGTGTTCAGATACATGGAACGGTGCAACGAACAGTTCGATTTCATCTTTGCCGATCCGCCCTATGCCTTAAAAGAATTGGCTACAATCCCCGATAAAATCTTTGAGCATCATCTGCTCAAGCCAGACGGAATCTTCGTTCTGGAGCACGGAAAAGACCAAAATTTCGAGAATCATCCGCACTTTACCGAGCATCGGCATTACGGAAGTGTGAATTTCTCTTTCTTCCGCTAAATATGCTCCGCAGTTTGTCGGGTAATATGTCCCGCCAAAGGCTGTAAGAATAGAAGAAATTACCGGATATCCGAAAAATAACGGATAGTAAATAGGGACATTCAGTAAATAACATAAAATTAGCCAACTAATTCA
>UMGC01076496.1_pt1 | contig 47270 bp, 39 predicted proteins | sample 1965151 | NCBI WGS metagenome assembly UMGC01 (sample SAMEA4836061, study PRJEB28245) | human gut metagenome | biome: gut microbiome; material: fecal sample | place: Denmark | collected 2008 | reverse complement strand
ACATGACCTCCTCGCGGCCCATGAACCGACTGTGTCAGGGCGACGTGGGCAGCGGCAAGACCATGGTGGCCGCCGCCTGCGTGTGGTTTGCCGCCCAGAGCGGCTGGCAGTCGGCGCTGATGGCGCCCACGGAGATACTGGCGCGCCAGCACTACGAAAACCTCGCACCCCTGTTTGCCCGCTTCGGCCTGCGCTGCGCCCTGCTCACCGGCTCCACGCCGGCCAGGGAGCGCCGCGGTATTTTAGAGGGGCTGCAAGCCGGGGACATCACCCTCTGCATCGGCACCCACGCCCTGCTGACGGAGGACGTGACCTACAACGCGCTGGGGCTGGTCATCACCGATGAGCAGCACCGCTTCGGCGTGGATCAGCGCTCCGCCCTCAGCCGCAAGGGGTCGTCGCCGCACCTGCTGGTGCTGTCGGCCACGCCCATTCCCCGCACGCTGGCGCTGATCATCTACGGTGATCTGGACGTGTCGATTATCGATGAGCTGCCGCCGGGCAGACAGCCGGTGGACACCTTCGTGGTGGGGGAGAAGTACCGCCTGCGGCTCAACGCCTTCATCCGCAAGCAGGTGGCCGAGGGGCATCAGGTGTTCGTCATCTGCCCGCTGGTGGGGGAGGAGGACGACCTGCCCGACGAGCGCAAGGCTGCCACCGCCTACGCCCGGCAGCTGCGGGAAAAGACGTTTCCCGACCTGCGGGTGTCGTTGCTCCACGGCCGCATGAAGGCCGGGGAAAAGGAGAAGGTCATGACCGCCTTCGCCGCCGGCGAGAGCGACATTCTGGTGTCCACCACGGTGGTGGAGGTGGGCGTGGACGTGCCCAACGCCACGCTGATGGTGGTGGAGAACGCCGACCGCTTCGGCCTGAGCCAGCTGCACCAGCTGCGTGGCCGCGTGGGACGCGGCAAGGCGCAGAGTTACTGTGTCCTGCTCAGCGACACACAGAATCCGGAGACGCGCCGCCGCCTGAGGGCGCTGGCCGCCACCAACGACGGCTTCCGCATCGCGGAGGAGGATCTGAAGCTGCGGGGACCCGGCGACTTCTTCGGCAGCCGTCAGCACGGCCTGCCCACGCTGAAGGCCGCCGATCTCAGCTGCGATATGCCGCTGCTGGCCGAGGCGCGGGACGCCGCCCAGACCCTGATGGCCGCCGATCCCCGCCTGACAGCGCCGGAGCACGCCGTGCTGCGCCGCCGCATCCAGGCGCTGTTCGACCTGAACGAGGGCACGCTGAACTGAAATAAGCCTCTGTGGTGTATAGGGGAATGGATGAGTGTAGGGGACGGCGTCCCCGACGTGCCGTCAGCGCGGCGCCGCCGCGCTGAGAACGGATTGCCGCGTCGCTGCGCTCCTCGCAATGACAGCGCTTCGCGCCGTAGGAACGCCGTAGGGGCGGACGACTCTGTCCGCCCCGTATGCCGCCGCAAAACTGGCAAAAAAAGGAAGCGCCTGTCCAACGGACGGGCGCTTCCCTGTAAGCATGGGAACACGCGGAGCACGAGCGTACTCCGCGTGTTTGTGTCGGGTAAAAGGGGGGAATACCCGACAGGGGGGGTTCACATAGAATAAAGGGGGGTGACTTTACCTATGCAAGTCGTATTGTACACCTACTTCTCCGGTTTGTCAAATGTTTTTTTACCGGTACCGGTTCCGGGAATTGTTTTTTCGACTTGCTCCGCCGTTTTCCCGGTGGTATACTGTGGAAAAGACAGAAGACGAGGAGGTGTCCGCCGGTGACACGCGATCAGCTGCGCGCCAAGGCCAACGAGCTGCCCCTGCTGCCCGGTGTCTATCTGATGATGGACAAGACCGGGCAGGTCATCTACGTGGGCAAGGCCAAAAAACTGAAAAACCGCGTCAGCCAGTATTTTCAGGACACCGCCAGCCACAACGAGAAAACAAAGATGATGGTGGCGCATGTGGACAGGTTCGACACCATCATCGTCCGCTCGGAGTTCGAGGCACTGGTGCTGGAAAACTCCCTCATCAAGCGGCACCAGCCCCGGTATAACATCCTCCTGAAGGACGACAAGGGCTATCCCTTTGTGCGGCTGGATGAAAAATCGAGCTATCCCCGGTTTTCGCTGGTGAACCGCACCGCCGATGACGGCGCGCGGTACTACGGACCCTTCGGCGGGCGGCACGAAACGCGGCTGGCGCTGGACGCCGTATGCGCCGCCCTGCGGCTGCCCACCTGCTCCCGCCGGTTTCCGCGGGACATTGGCAAGGAACGCCCCTGCCTGAACTTCCACATGGGTCGGTGCGACGGCTTTTGCCGGGGTCAGCCGGACGGGGAGGAGTACCGCCGCCGCATGGCGCAGGCCGCATCCCTGCTGGAGGGGCGGCTGCGCGCCGTCACCGGAGAGCTGACGGAGAGAATGATCGCCGCGGCGGAGGCGCTGGACTTTGAGACGGCCGCCGCCCTGCGGGATCAGATCAAGGCCCTGTCGGTGCTGAGCAAGGAGCAGCGGGTCATCGCCGGTATCTGCGCCGATACCGACGTATGGGGCGCGTATACCAGTCCCGCCCGTTCCGGCGTGGCGGTGCTGCACATTGAAAACGGCGACCTGCTGGCGCGGCAGACGGAGGTATTTCCCGACGCCGCCGACAGCGAGGACGCGCTGCTGTCCGCCGTGGTGCCGCAGTATTATCTGTCCCGCCAGTCCCTGCCGCGGGAGATCCTGCTGCCCGCCGCTATGGAGGACGCGGACGCGCTGGCCACCCTGCTGACGGAGCGCAGCGGTCACGCCGTGGCCGTCCGGGTGCCCCAGCGCGGCCAGCGCCGCGCCCTGCTGGATATCGCCCATCGCAACGCCCGGGAGGAGGTGGAGCGGGTCACGGACGCCGCCCAGCGTATCAGCGGCACGCTGCGGCAGCTGCAGCAGCTGGCGCAGCTGCCCACCCTGCCCCGGCGGATGGAGAGCTATGACATCTCCCACACCGGCGGCGACGATCAGGTGGGCGGCATGGTGGTCTTTCAGGACGGACGGCCGCTGAAGTCGGCCTACCGCCGCTTCCGGGTGGAGACGTGCCGGGAGGGGGACGACTACGGCGCCATGCAGGAGGTGCTGACGCGCCGGTTCCGCCGGTATCTGGACGGGGATGAAAAATTTGCGCCCCTGCCCGACCTGCTGCTGATCGACGGCGGCGAAAACCACGCCCGCATCGCCGAGGAGGTGGTGGCCGGTCTGGGTCTGGACGTGCCGGTGTTGGGCATGGTGAAGGACGACCGGCACCGCACCCGCGCCCTGATCACCGCCCGGGGGCAGGAGCTGGGCATTCAGCAGACGCCCGCGCTGTTCGCCCTGATCGGCACGGTGCAGGAGGAGGTGCACCGCTTCGCCATCGCCTACCACCACCAGAAGCACACCAAGTCTGCCAAGCGCTCTCAGCTGGACAACATCCCCGGCGTGGGCGAGGCGCGGAAGAAGAAGCTCCTGCAGCACTTCGGCACCGTCACCGCCGTGAAGCAGGCGGACGTGGAGCAGCTGGCCGCCGTGGTGCCTCGCGCCGCGGCGCAGGCGGTCTACGACCGCTTCCACGGGACGAAAACGGAATAAAAAACGGCACGCATTTCCAAATGCGTGCCGTTTTTCGTTATCGCAGCAGGATGCGCTTTCCCCCGGTGTACTCACTGACGGTGCCGATGCGCTGCACGCTGGGCACCGCACCCTGCAATTCCGCGATCAGCGCGTCCGCGTCCTCCGGCGCCACGGCCATCAGCAGGCCGCCGGAGGTCTGGGGGTCGAACAGCAGATCCTGTATGGCCGTCTCCGTATCGCCTGCATCCACGGCGGCTTCGGCAAAGCTGCGGTTGCGGTACATGCCCGCCGGCAGCACGCCCATGCGGGCGAACTCCACCGCCTCCGGGATGAAGTCCACCGCCTCCGCATGCAGGGTGATGGTCACATCGCTGCCCTGCGCCATCTCGAAGCCGTGCCCCAGCAGGCCGAAGCCGGTGACGTCCGTGCAGGCGTGTACCTGATGGCGCACCATCACGTCCCGCGCGCCCTTGTTCAGCGTGGTCATCAAGCGGTTCATCAGCGCCACGGTGTCCTCCGTCAGCAGGTCGGCCTTGCCTGCGCTGGTGAGCACGCCGATGCCCAGCGGCTTGGTGAGCACCAGCACGTCGCCGGGGCGGGCGGCGGAGTTGGTGAGCATTTTATCGGGATGGACGAAGCCGGTGACGGCCAGACCGTACTTTGGCTCGTCGTCCAGAATGCTGTGACCGCCGGTGATCAGCGCCCCGGCCTCGTACACCTTGTCATAGCCGCCCCGCAGGATCTGATGCACCGCATCGCGGGGCATGGACTCCGGCACCGCCATGATGTTCAGGCACAGCTTCGGCTCGCCGCCCATGGCGTACACGTCGCTGAGGGCGTTGGTGGCGGCGATCTGCCCGAACAGGTAGGGATCATCGGCGATGGGCGGGAAGAAGTCCACCGTCTGCACCAGCGCCAGCTGGTCGCTGATCTTGTACACGGACGCGTCGTCGCTTTTGTCAAAGCCCACCAGCAGGTTGGGGTCGTGGTGGACGCGGATGCCCTCCAGCAGCTGCGCCAGCACACCGGCGCCTACCTTGGCGCCGCACCCGGCGCAGCGGGTCAGCTTTGTCAGTTTGATGGGTTCCTCTGCCATAAAGCAGCTCCTCCTTATATTTGGTCAAGCGCCCCGCTCAGGTGCAGGATCGCCTCCAGCACGCCGCCGCCCACGGCCAGCGCCTTGTCTGAGACGGTGGTGCAGTATTCCGGCTGGCAGCGGGGGTCTACGTCACCGGATTTCATGCCCTTGTGTACCGGCGTTCCGCTGGGCAGTATGCCCCGCAGCACGCCGTCAATGGTGCAGCGCATGGGCTCGCCGCCCACCGTACCGGCTATGTCGCCGGCCTTCACCTCCGCGCCGATGTCCAGCAGCTGGGTGAAAATGCCGTCTGCCGGGGCGCGAAGCACCCGTTCGCCGGCATAGCCGCCGATCAGACCGGGAATATTGGTGTTGGGCAGGGCACTGCCCCGATAGATCACGCGTCCCAGCGTGTGGCCGCGCATGGTCTCCACCACGGCGTGGCAGTCCTCTCCGGCGGTGAAGCCGGGGCCTACGCCCACGACCACCGGCGCGTCGGTCATGCGGGTGCCCAGATTCCGTTTGGCTAAAATCGCGTCCACCAGCGCGTCGGGATGCAGCTCATGCAGACAGGTTAGCTCCGGGTCGGCCAGCACGGGCACCGCGCCCTGTGACAGATATTTTTTCGCCGCTGCCGTGTCCGGCGCATATACGGCGCGCACGCCCTCCACCGTTGTCTCGCCGTCGGTGATGGCGGGGGAGAAGCAGACGGTGCGGCGGATGGCTGTGGGGCGGGGCAGGTCGGTCATGACCACCTGAAGGCCGCTGCGGTGCAGCCGCAGGGCGATGCCGGTGGCGATGTCCCCGGCGCCGCGTATAAGAACCAGCATAGTATCACCTCTTTATCCTGATGGTAACACAACGGAAAATGGTTGTCAACACGCGGCGGGTCTGGTACAATAAAAGAAACGGAGAGGAGGCGCGGCTGTGGAAAAGAATATCACCGTGCGCCTGACGGCGCGTCTGTTCGCGGAGGAGAAGTGCTACGGCCCCGGCGTGGAGCAGCTGCTGAAGGCGGTGGAGAAGCACCGGTCGCTGCGGGCGGCGGCGGCCTCCATGAGCATGGCATACTCCAAGGCGTGGAGCATCATCCGCGCGGCGGAGCAGGGCTTCGGCTGCAAGCTGCTGCACTCCACCATCGGCGGCAGCGGCGGAGGCGGCGCAGAGCTGACGGACGAGGCGCGGCAGATTATGGCGGCCTATGAGACGTACTGCGCCCGGTTGAACGAATACGGACAGGCGCTGTTCGGGGAGCTGTTCCCCTTCTGCGCCAGGGAGAATCATATTGACAGCACACGGAAGTAACGGTATAATGGTGCCATGCTACATCAGCAGGGAGGTTCTATCACAGGATGGACACAGCCGGCAGCGACTCTTGCCCTGAACGAAATACGAATACGAATCGGACATAAGTAAGACATGACCTGTGCGCCGGGCACACAGGCCGTGTCTTTTGCGCTTTTCGCCGGGAAGGGCGGAGAGCAGGAAAGGAGATCGATCTTGGGAACTTCTATAGGTTGGCTATTGCTTTTACAGGTAGTGCTTATCCTCCTCAACGCCGTTTTTGCCTGCGCGGAGATCGCCGTGCTGTCGGTGAACGAGGTCAAGCTGAACAAAATGTGCGCCGACGGCAACCGGAAGGCGAAGCGCCTCAGCAAGCTGACGGCGCAGCCGGCGAAATTTCTGGCCACCATTCAGGTCGCCATTACGTTGGCGGGCTTTCTGGGCAGCGCATTCGCGGCGGAGAACTTCTCCGACCCGCTGGTGGATTGGCTCATCGGGCTGGGCGTGACCATTCCGCCCGCCACGCTGAACACGCTGGTGGTTATACTGATCACACTGATCCTGTCCTACTTCACGCTGGTGTTCGGCGAGCTGGTGCCCAAGCGCATCGCCATGAAGCAGTCGGAAAAGGTGGCGCTGGGCATCTCCGGGCTGGTGACGGTGATCTCTAAGCTGTTCGCGCCCATCGTCTGGCTGCTGACCGTGTCCACCAACGGTATGCTGCGGCTCATCGGCATCGACCCCAACGAGGCGGAGGAGCAGGTGGGCGAGGAGGATATCCGCATGATGGTGGACGCCAGCAGCGAGAACGGCGGCATCGACCACGAGGAGAAGGAGTTTATCCAGAACGTGTTCGAGTTCGACGACCTGACCGCCGAGGAGATCGCCACCCACCGCACGGACGTGGATCTGCTGTGGCTGGACGACACCATGGACGACTGGGCGGAGACGATACACAACACCCGCCACACCCGCTACCCGGTGTGCGAGGACAGCGCCGACAACGTGGTGGGCATCCTCAACGCCAAGGAGTATTTCCGGCTGGCGGACAAGAGCCGGGAGAGCGTTATGGCCGGCGCCGTGCGCGCGCCCTACTTCGTGCCGGAGACCATCAAGGCCGACGCCCTGTTCCGCAACATGAAGCGCACCGGCAACCCGCTGGCGGTGGTGCTGGACGAGTACGGCGGCATGGTGGGCATCGTGACGCTGAACGATCTGGTGGAGGAGCTGGTGGGCGATCTGGGCAGCGATGACAGCAATATCCCGGACGATGACGAGCCCCGCATCGAGAAGCTGCCCGACGGCTCCCTGTCCGTTACCGGCAACGTGGAGCTGGACGATCTGGAGGATGCACTGGACATCGAGCTGGATCAGGAGGAGCACGACACCCTCACCGGGCTGGTGTTTGATGCGCTGGGCATGATCCCCGACGACGGGGAGCAGGACATCACGCTGGAGGCGGAGGGCATGCGCATCCATGTGACCTCCATTGCCGACCATCAGGTGAATGCCGCGCAGGTGTGGCTGCTGCCCAAGGAAGCGCCTCCGGAGGACGAGGAATAAAGACAAAAAAGAAGCACCCGCGGGTGCTTCTTTTTTGTGTATGGGTGCTTAGCCCTCGACCACCAGATGGAAGTACAGAGCGTTCATGCCGGTGCCGTCCAGCAGAGCCACCATGACGGGGCCGTCATCCTGCTCGATAAAGCTGCCGGCGTACTTGATGTCATTGTCCATGCTGATGCTGGCCAGCATACCGTCCTCGGAGATGGTATAGGTGCCTGCGGTGACGGTGTCCGTGCCCTCGGTCAGGGAGACGGCGCCGTTCTCATCAAAATAGAAGGCGTACTCGTTATCCAGCTGGCTCAGCACCTTGTTGGTCTGATCCTCGGTCATCTGCTTGCCCTGTACATAGCCGCCGATGAACGTCCAGGTGGTGCCCGCCAGCTCGGGAGCGGCCACGAAGCGGTCGTTCAGGATGGCCATGATGCTGTCGCCCTCACCGGGAGTGGCGGCATCGTCACCGGTGTTGTCCTCCACCTGGGTATCGTCGCCGGTGTTGGCGTCATCGGTACCGGTGTCACCGCCGCAGGCCATCAGGCTCAGTGCCATGACCAGAGCCAGCAGGCAGGCAAAAAACTTTTTCATTGTGATATTCCTCCAAAATTCTTGTTTCCCGCCGATTCCGGCGGATGTATTTATATAAACCGCAGAGCGGCTTATACCCTGTTTATTCATAGACCGACGTGGTGATATCCTCGCCGTCCACAGTGAACCCGATGCCCTGCGAATAGGCGCTGTTGCCCTGGGAATCCCGCATTTCAAAGATCATCAGATACGAACCGTCCGGCAGTGACTGCTCATAGAAAGCGGTGTTCGCCGTGACGGTCAGCGTTTCGGCCTCGTATGCCTCGAAGTCGCTGTCCTCACTCCAGTCGGAGAGGTACCACACCGTGGTGATCTCGTCGCCGGGCTTCAGCAGCCGAAGCTCCTTGTCAGCCATGCCGCTGTCGCCGATACCCTGCCGCGCGCCCAGAATGCGCCATTCCTCGTCGGTGAAGTCATAGACCACCTGCAGGTTGTATGCCTCGCCGTTGAGCAGCACGGGCACGGAGTACAGGTTGTAGTCCTCGCCCTCACTGGACAGCTCCATGTACACCAGATGACCGTCGATGCTGCCCCACACGCCCCGGAAGTTGTCGCTGAATACGCCGTTCTCCCAGTCGCAGGTCATGTCATTGTCGGTACCCAGCAGGAGCATGGCGTCGTTTTCCTCGTCCAGCCAGTACAGGCTGAAGCCGATGCCGGCCAGGATGCTGTCCGCCTCCGGCCCCAACGTCAGGGTGGCGTAGCCGTCGTCAGACAGCGTCAGCGGCGCGTTATTCCAGCCCATGGTGCTCAGGGATTTCACCGGTGCGAGCGTATCCACGCCCAGCTGCGCGATATAGTCCATGCCGTCCTGATCCAGCTGGCCGGTGAGCTGATAGGCGTACAGGTACTTGAAGGCCGCGCCTGCACCCTGCTGTATGTAGCCGTTCAGATCGTCCACGTCGCCGCTGTAGGAGTAGTAGCAGGAAAGCCCCGTGCCCTCGCTGCGGTATTTGCCGTTGACCCGATAGAGCACGCACTCGTCCAGCGCGTCCAGCACCGCCTGTGCGCCCGGCAGGGTGTCCGCCGTGTGCCGGGCAATGCCGCCCAGATCCACCATGTTGGTATAGCCCTGCTCGCGGGTGTTGCCGCCGTAATTCTCGGTGCCGGCCGCCGCACGGCTGAACCGGGACAGGAAGCCGGGATCCTGCGCCGCGGCGGACAGCGCCTGCGCGCCGAATTCCTCATAGGCGTCCAGCAGCCCCTGTATCTTCGTCAGATCGGTGACGGACAGCGTGGCGCTGTCCTGCGTCTCCACCGCCTCGCAGCCCTCGTAATAGGCGTCGCAGATCACCTTGCCCAGCGCCGCGCCGTCCATGGACGGATCGTCCGCCAGCGCCTGCACCCACTGGGAGTAGTACCAGCCGTTGGCCGGCTCCGTCTCCTCGGAGGCCACCAGATAGTGGCTCAGGTCGCAGAAGGTGTAGGCCGTGTCCACGGTGGCCATCAGACAGGTGTCGAAGCCCACCAGCTCCAGCGGCGGATCTTCGGTGTCGGGCTCCCACACGGCGGAGAAGGCCTCGTACATCTCGCCCAGGGTCAGGGAGTCGTAGTCGTACAGCTCGTCGAAGGACGCGCCGGACACAGAGCCGCCGCCGTGGTTCCAGAACACCACCGCCGTTCTGTCGGCGGGATAGTTCTCTCTGGCGAAGCGCAGGAATTCCTCCAGCGTCTCGCTGTCGCCCATGCTGGCGGAGGGCTGCTCGTCCACAAGGGTCAGACCCTCGCTGTCGTAGACGTAGCGCTGCAGCAGGCTGCCGTCTATGACCTCGTTCTGCCACTGTGCCGCGCCGCCTGTCTCGATGACCACGGTGACGTTCTCCGGCAGCGCCACCTCCAGCAGCTCGTTGAGATCGCCGGTGGCGAAGCCGCCCTCGCTCTCCAGATCGCTGCCGCACAGATACCAGTATACCGCCCAGCTGCCGTCCCCGCCGGAGGGCGCGGGCTCATCGCCGCAGGCGGTGAGAGACAGCGCCATCACCAGCGCCAGCAGCAGAGCACTCAGTCGTTTCATTTTATTCATCCTCAGATCCCCAACAGTTGTTTTTTCTTGGCTGCGAACTCCTCCTCGGTGAGGACGCCCGCGTCCAGCAGCGCCTTGTACTTCTGGATCTCCGCCACGGTGTCTACCGGCGCGGCGGACTGCTGCACCGCGGCGACGGCAGCGGCGGCAGCGGCAGCGGCCACGGAAGCGCTGTCCGCAGAGGCGGCGGAGGCATAGGCGGCGTAGGGATCCTCGTCCCACTGCTCGGTGCCGCTGGCATCCATGATGTGCAGCAGGGCGGCGGCCAGCTCATGCAGACCGTTCACATCGTCCTCGTATTCGTTGAGATACTCCGCCACGCTGGGGTTGTAGCTGTCGAAATCGGGTGCGCCGATCTCCTCGCGGAAGCTGTGCCAGTAGGGATGCGCCAGCGTCAGCTCCACGGCGAATTTCTCCACCGGCTCCTTCATGTCGAAGGTGGGGCGGAAGCGGACGGGGCGGTGGTCGTCATCGTCCCGGTGCATGCGGCGATCCATCTCCTCCATGCGCTCGTAGTCGTGCACGTCCATGTAGAAGCGGTCGATGGCCGGCTGCATGGCGGCCACTCTGTCCGGCACGTCGCTGTAATGGCAATACAGCACGCCGTCCCTGGCCTCGAACAGCGGGCGGCCGTCCTCCGTGATGCGGAAGGACTTCAAGTTTTCCGGGCCGAACACGAAGCTGTCGCCGGCGCCGAAGCGCAGCAGGCGGTGGTCGGTGTCCAGCACCAGCGAACCGCTCAGGAAGCCGAAGCTGCGGCGCATGGTCTCGGTGAACGCGTCCCGCAGGGGCTTGTTCTCCTCGTAGCAGGCCATGTACGTTTCCAGATCAGCCACGCGCATGGTGTCCAGCGTGCCGCCGGGCAGGTCGATCTTCGCCGCGCACTCCTTGCACAGCGGCATATCCTCCACCTTGGTGGGCAGCAGCCGGGGTGTGGGCGCGCCGCACAGCGGGCAGAGCTTCTTGTTGTTGCTGAACAGTCCCATGATCATATCCTCCTCATGCTATGCTGTTTTCTGACTTGTACCGCAGCCGCATTCCGGTATGTCCGGCTCCCGGTGGAAGCCCATAAGATAGCCGGGGACGTGGATCAGCGGTCGGCGCAGTGTGTTGTTGTAATGCTCCGCCGCCTGGCGGTAGATGTCCTCGCAGCGGCGCAGCACCTGCGCTGCATCCGCGTCGCCGGAGGAGCCGGCGGCACGCCGCCGGCAGGAATCCATCTGACTTCTGGCGCTCTCCACCATGCTGTGCTGCTCCCGCAGACGGCGGCGCACCTCCCAGAACCACAGTATGACCAGCACAGATGTGCTGATGAGCGCTGCGATCCAACCCATATACATTGACCCCCTTCCGCAGGGATGCCTCCCCCTGCGGCTCACATCATAGCAGATGGGCGGAAAAATGTGCGCTCCCATTCCTGAAATGCGCGTTGGCACCCACGAAATGCAAAATCGCGGCTGACAAGTCCGGTTTTCTGTGGTAGAATACCCGTGCATGATCTGCAAGACAGGCACAGGAGGAACTGCCATGTATATCGCTGTATGTGACGATCAGATCGAGGAGCTGGAAAAGGTCATGGGACTTTTGCAGACGTGGCGGACCGACCGCCGCGCCGCCGTCCGGCTCCGCTCCTTCCGCAGCGCCGGAGAGCTGCTGGACGCCGCCCAGAGGGAGCGCTTTACGCTGTACCTGCTGGACGTGCTCATGCCCGGCGTGACCGGCATGGAGGCCGCCCGTGAGATCCGCAGCTTCGATGACGCAGCGGACATCGTGTTCCTGACCACCTCGCCGGGCTTCGCCTACGAGAGCTACGGCGTGCGGGCGCTGGAATACCTGCTCAAGCCGGTCAGCGCCAAGCTGCTGTTCCCGCTGCTGGACAGACTGTACCAGCGGGAGCAGAACCCGCAGGATGGACTGACGGTGCGCTCCGAGGGCGTTCTGGTGCGGCTGCCCTTCTCCCAGCTGAGCTATGTGGAGGTCATGGGCAAGCACCTGTTCTTCCACATGACGGACGACTCCGTACACGAGGTGGTGGGCGCGCTGAAGGAGTACGAGGGCGCGCTGCTGGCGCGTCCGGAGTTCATGCGCACCCACCGCTCCTACATCGTCAATATGCTGCAGGCGGAGAAGCTGTCCCCCGCCGGGGTCGTCACCTTCTCCGGCCGGAGCGTGCCGGTGTCGCGGCTTTTGTACAACCAGCTGCAGAAGGACTATCTGGAGCTGCTGTTTTCCGGGAGGGACGCATGAAGGGCGTATTTGATGTGACATTCCAGTCGGCGCTGGACGTGTTCAACTACGGGCTGGTGCTGATCTACGGGCTGTTTCTCAGCGTATCCATCGCCGGCGGCTGCACCGAAAAAAGAGACAAAAAGCTGGTGGCGCTGCTGTGCCCCGTGTTTCTGGTGCTGCAATCCCTGTTTGCGCTGACACTGGGCACGGACAAGACCATGCAGCTGTACCCGCTGATTGTCCACCTGCCGCTGGTGCTGATACTGACGCTGGCGCTGAAAAAGCCGCTGGGCGTGGCTGTGGTCAGCACCTGCACGGCCTATCTGTGCTGCCAGCCGCTGCGCTGGGGCAAGAACGCCGTGGAAGCCCTGACCGGCAGCATGCTGGCCGCCGACATTGCGTACATCGTCCTGCTGGTGGGGGTGTTCTGGCTGTGCGAGCGCTTTCTGGTGAAGGCGGCCTATGCCACCATGACCTACTCCCGGTGGGCGCTGCTGCTGTTCGGCAGCCTGCCTGTTACCTATTATATATTTGACTATGCCACCACGGTGTACTCCAATGCGCTGTACTCCAACGTGCTGATCATCAGCGAGTTCCTGCCCACGGTGCTGGTGACGTTCTATATCCTGTTCCTGCCCGCCTTTTATCTGGAGACGCAGAAGCGCGCGGCGGCGGAGATGCAGCGCTCCATGCTGACCATGGAGCTGGAGCAGTCCCAGCTGGAGATGGACGCCCTGCACCGCATGGAGACGCAGACCGCCGTCTATCAGCACGACATGCGCCACCACTTGAACATGCTGGACGGTCTGCTGTCCGCCGGGAAGCCGGGGCAGGCACAGGAGTACATCAAGGGGGTGCAGGCGGACATCGAGGCCATCACGCCCCGCCGCTTCTGCGAAAACCAGCTGGTGAATCTGCTGTGCTCATCCTATACCGACAAGGCGCAGCGGCAGGGCACCGTCCTCACAGTGGAGGCGCGGCTGCCTGACGCGCTGACCATCTCCGACACGGAGCTGTGCTCCCTGCTGAGCAACGGGCTGGAAAATGCCCTCCGCGCCGTAAAGGAGCTGCCGCCGGAGCGCCGCACCGTCTCGCTGTACTGCGGCGTGCAGCGCAATAAGCTGCTCATCGAGATCATCAATCCCTGCGGCGAGGCCGTGACCATGAAGGACGGCCTGCCCGTCAGCGACCGCGGCGTGGGACACGGCTATGGCTGTCTCAGCATCCAGACCATCGCCCGGCGCAACGGCGGCCTGTGCGAATTTTCCTGCGGCGGCGGGCAGTTCCGCTTACAGGTGATGCTGCCGGTGCTGGAGAACAGGGAATGATACGAGCTTTCGGGGACGCCTGACGGCGTCCCCGTTTGTATGTCCTCATTCCGTTCTGTGGGGGACGGCGTCCCCGACGTCCCATCCCCGCGGCAGCGGACGACGCTGCCGCCCGCCAGCGCTATTCTTCATTTACTATCACGCTTTCCAGCCGCCGGGTACATTCCCTCCTTGTTTTCCTCTCACGAGTATGGTATAGTTATGCTGAATATACGTGCGCTTTCACAGCACAACGCATAAAGGAGAGATACACTATGGCCACATTTACCGTGAACGGGCAGACCGTCACTGTGGAAAAGAACCAGAAGCTCATCCGCTATCTGCGCGACCAGCTGCATCTGACCTCCGTGAAGGACGGGTGCAGCGAGGGCGCCTGCGGCACCTGCCATGTCCTGATCGACGGCAAGCCCACCAAGGCCTGCATCCCCCAGACGGACAAGCTGGAGGGCAAGACCATCGTCACCGTGGAGGGGCTGACCGACTGGGAGAAGCAGGTCTACACCTTCGCCTTCGGCGAGGCCGGCGCCGTGCAGTGCGGCTTCTGCATCCCCGGCATGGTGATCTCCGCCAAGGGGCTGCTGGACGTGAACCCCGACCCCACCCGCGAGGAGGCCGCCTTCGCCATCCGCAACAACATCTGCCGCTGCACCGGCTATGTGAAGATCATCGACGGCATTCTGCTGGCGGCGAAGATCTTCCGGGAGGGGAAGCTCCCCGCGCCCTCTGCCGACGACTGGCAGATGGGCAGCCGCGTCCACCGTCTGGACGTAGAGGAGAAGGTGCTGGGCTACGGTCAGTACCCCGATGATATCTATGTGGACGGCATGTGCTACGGCGGCGCTGTCCGCAGCCAGTACGCCCGCGCCCGCGTCCTGTCCATCGACACGTCCGAGGCGGAGGCGCTGCCGGGCGTGGTCTGCGTGGCCACCCAGAAGGACATTCCCGGCAAGGTGAACGTGGGGCATCTGAAAAAGGATCAGCCCACCCTCATCGGTGTGGGAGAGATCACCCACTATCTGGGCGACAGCGTGGCACTGATCTGCGCCGTGGATCAGGAGACGGTGGAGGCCGCCAAAAAGCTGGTGAAGGTGGAGTACGAGGTGCTCTCCGCCATCCACAGCCCCGCCGAGGCCGGCGCGCCCGGCGCGCCGCTGGTGTTCGAGGGAGACGAGAGCAACGTACAGGCGTACAAGCACGTCTCCCGCGGCGACGCGGAGGGCGCTATCAAAAGCTCCAAGTATGTGCTGACCCAGCACTTCTCCACTCCGTGGACGGAGCACGCCTTTCTGGAGCCGGAGTGCTGCGTGGCGCTGCCGCTGGATAACGGCGGCGTGAGGCTGCTGACCACCGACCAGAGCGCCCATACAACCATGCACGAATGCGCGTCCATGCTGGGTGTGGACTACGACCACTGCCAGGTGCAGAACTGCCTGGTGGGCGGCGGCTTCGGCGGCAAGGAGGATATGTCCGTGCAGCACCACGCTGCGCTGCTGTGCTATCTGAGCCGCCGGCCGGTCAAGTTCAAGCTCAGCCGGCAGGAGTCCATTCTGGTGCATCCCAAGCGCCACGCCTTCGACATGGACTTCACCATGGGCTGCGACGAAAACGGCATCATTCAGGGCGTGAAGGCCAGCGTGGTGTCCGACACCGGCGCGTTCGCCTCCCTGGGCGGCCCCGTGCTGGAGCGCGCCTGCACCCACGCCGCCGGCCCCTATGCCTATGAGAATTTCGAGATCGAGGGGCGCGCCTACTACACCAACAATCCCCCCGCCGGCGCCTTCCGGGGCTTCGGCGTCACCCAGACCTGCTTCTGCACCGAGACGCTGCTCAACGAGATGGCCGATCTGGTGGGCATCAGCCCGTGGGAGATCCGCTACCGCAACGCCATCCGCCCCGGCGGCGTGCTGCCCAACGGCCAGATCGTGGACGAGTCCACCGGCCTTGTGGAGACGCTGGAGGCCATCAAGCCTGCCTATGACGAGGCGGTGAAAAACGGCGACCCGGTGGGCATCGCCTGCGCCATGAAGAACGCCGGCGTGGGCGTGGGCATCCCCGACTGGGGACGCTGCAAGCTCATTGTGGAGGACGACGGCAAGGTACACATCTACTCCGGTGCCAGCTGCATCGGACAGGGACTGGGCACCGTGCTGGTGCAGGTGGTGGTCACCAACACCGGGCTGCACCGGGACGATATCGTCTACGAGCGCAGCAACACCTGGATCGCCCCCGACTCCGGCGATACCTCCGGCTCCCGCCAGACCCTCGTCACCGGCGAGGCCACCCGCCGCGCCTGCGAAAAGCTGAAGGCGGAGCTGGACAGCGGCAAGACGCTGGACGCGCTGAAGGGGCAGGAGTTCTACGGCGAGTATCTGGCCAAGACCGACCCGCTGGGCGCCGATGTGCCCAACCCCGTCAGCCACGTGGCCTACGGCTACGCCACCCAGATGTGCATTCTGGATAAGGAGACGGGGCGCATCAAGAAGATGGTGGCCGCCCACGATGTGGGCAAGGCCGTGAATCCCCTCAGCGTGGAGGGGCAGATCGAGGGCGGCGTGGTCATGTCCATGGGCTTCGCCCTGACGGAGAAGTACCCCATCGACGAGAACTGCAAGCCCACCGCCAAATACGGCACGCTGGGTCTGTTCCGCGCCAACCAGATCCCGCCGGAGATCCAGGCCATCGTGGTGGAGAAGCCCGGTCTGAACGTGGCGGGCGGCGCCATCGGCATCGGAGAGATCACCTCCATCCCCACCGCTCCGGCCATCGCCGACGCCTATTACCGGCTCACCGGTGAGCGGGAATTCAGCCTGCCGCTGCAAAACACGCCGTATGCGCCCAAGAAGTAACGCAAAAAGCACGCTCCTGTCATTCTGAGGGCACTCGCTTTGCGGCGCGGACTGACGGGCAGTGATGAATTTTAGACAAAATAATACAGCGGCCACCGAAAGGTGGCCGCTGTGTTTTGCTATTCGAATCAGATGGCGGGGACTTCCATCCCCAGACGGCGGTACATGGTCTTTTTTACCGCCTTGAGAATGTTCTCGTACCCGGTGCAGCGGCACAGGTGGCCGGAGAGCAGCTTGCGCAGCTCCTCGTCGGAATACAGCTTGCCACTGTCCAGAATTTCCACGGCGGTCATCAGGAAGCCGGGGGTGCAGAAGCCGCACTGGATGGCGGCCTCCTCCATGAAGGCCTTCTGAATGTCGCTGGGCTCACCGTCGGGGCTAAGCAGCCCCTCCAGCGTGCGGATGTGCTTGCCGTCTGCCCACACCGCCAGATAGATGCAGGAGTTGAAGGTCTCGCCGTCGATGAGGACGGTGCAGGCGCCGCACTCGCCCACCTCGCAGCCCTTCTTCACAGAGGTCAGGTGATAATCGTTGCGGAGCATGTCCGTCAGGCTGGCGCGGACGTCCACCATCTTCTCCACGTCCTTGCCGTTGATGTTGCAGCGGATCAGCTTATACTGCTTGCTCATGCCAGCTCACCTCCTGCCAGTTCAATGGATTTCACGAGACAGCGCTTGGCGATCTCCAGCGCGATGTGCTGGCGGAACGCTTTGCTGGCGCGCCAGCTGTCGCGGGGGTTGATGTCGCTGAGGATGGCGTTGGCGAAGGTCTCCACCGTCTCCTCCGTCAGGGGCTTGCCCTGCGCGGCGGCCTCGGCCGTGGCGCAGCGCAGAGGCACGGGACCTGCCACGCCGTAGGCGATGCGCACCCGATCAATGGTCTTTTTATCCTCGCTGAGCCGCACGTTGACGCTGCACCCCAGCGTGGCGATGTCCATGGCGTTGCGCATGGCGTACTTGATATAGTGTCCCCAGCAGCGGTCGTAGCTCTCCTTGGGGATGAGGATGGCGGTCTGGATCTCGCCGTCCTCCACGCGGATATCCACCTTGCCGGCCTTGATGTAGAACTCGTGGATGGGCAGGCGGCGGACGCCGTTTTTGCCGGTCAGTTCCACGATGGCATCCCATGCATGGAGGGTGGAGGAGGAGTCGGCAGAGGTCACGCCGTTGCAGGTGTTGCCGCCGATGGTGCCGATGTTGCGGATCTGGGGGCCTCCCACCATGTCCACGGCCTCGCCCAGCACGTTGATGTACTTCTGGATGATGGGGTCGCGGGTGATGTGGGAGAAGCTGGTCAGGGAGCCGATGCGGATGTTCTCGTCCTCATCGATGCGCACGCCCCGCAGCTCATCCAGCCCGTAAATGGAGATCAGCTCCGCACCGGCGCGCTTGCCCTCGCGCATCTGCACCAGCACGTCGCTGCCGCCGGCGATGATCTGCGCCTCCGGGTGCTCCAGCCGCAGCGCCACCGCGTTCTCCACGCTGGTGGCTTCGTATAAGGCTTTCATATCATACATGGCTCAGTTGCCCTCCTTTTCGTTCCAGCTGTCGCGGATCAGTCCGGCCTTGGTAAACTCGGCAAAGAGAACGTGCGGCGTGATGGGGACACAGTCGATGGCCACGCCGGTGGCGTTGAAAATGGCGTTGCGGATGGCCGGTGCGCCGGAGCAGGCCGGCGGCTCGCCCAGCGCCTTGGTGCCGAAGGGGGAGGTGGGTTCGGGATTCTCCACGAACTGCGCCTCCAGATGGGGGTGATCCATAAAGGTGGACAGCTTGTAGTCCAGCAGATTGTTGTTCAGGGGCTTGCCGGTCTTTTCATCGAACAGCAGCTGCTCGCTCATGCCGTAGCCGATGGCCATGGACATGCCGCCGTGTACCTGTGCCTCCGCCAGAGCGGGGTTGATGAGACTGCCGCAGTCGTGGACGTTGATGATCTTGTTGAGCTTCACCTTGCACAGGGCGATGTCCACCTCCACATCGGCGAAGGTGCAGCCGAAGGAGTAGGCGTTGTTGCGGATGGTGTAGGTGGATTCGGCGGTGATGTGCTCGCTGTCCGCCGCGTTGTACTGGGCGGTCATGGCCAGCTCCTTCAGGCTCATGAGCACCGCACCGTCCTGCTTGCGGACGATGTTGCCGTCCACGATGTCCATGTTGTCCACCGCCTGACGGGTCAGCTTGGTGGCGTAGGCCAGGATCTTCTGACGCAGCTGTGTGGCCGTCTGGCGGATGGAGAAGCCCGCTACATAGGTCTGGCGGCTGGCGTAGGCACCCAGACCGGTGGGGGTGATGTCGGTGTCCTGACAGGAGACGACGTGTACGTCCTTGTAGCTCTTCAGACCCACGGCCTCGGCGGTCATCTGGGAGTAGGCGGTGTCGGCGCCCTGTCCGATCTCCGTCTCGCCGCACTGCATGGTCACGGTGCCGTCCAGATTCAGCAGCATGCGGTTGCTGGAAGTCTCCAGCGAGATGGGATACACGGCGGTGTTGTACCAGAAGGCGGCCACGCCGATGCCCCGGCGGATGTTGCCGGTGTCCTTGGCATACTCGGCCTTCTTCTTGTCGTACTCGATGTACGCCTTGCCCTTTTCCAGGCAGTCGCGGAAGGAGTCGTAGTAGTTGGTGTTGCCGGAGAAGCCGTCGTGGAAGCCCTTTGGCATGATGTACTTCATGCGGTACTCCAGCGGATCCATGCCCACGGCCTTGGCGCACTCGTCAATGTTGGCGTCGTCGGCAAAGGAGGCCTGGGGCATGCCATAGCCGCGCATGGCGCCGGCCGCGGGGCGGTCGGTATACACCGTCCACGCGTCACCCTCGAAGTTGTCGCAGGGGTAGATCTGGGGGAAGGAGCCCATGGCTTTGGCCACGATGGAGTGACCGTGGGAGGCGTAAGCGCCCTGGTTGGAGAAGCACTCTACCTTCCGCGCGGCAATGGAGCCGTCCTTGTGCAGCCAGGTGACGATGTGGAAGCGGATGGCGTGGCGCACGCGGTTGGAGACGAACGTCTCCTCGCGGGAGCAGTCCACGCGGACGCAGCGGCCGCCCACCTGCGTGCTGCACCAGGCGCACAGCGGCTCATACAGGGCGTCCTGCTTGTTGCCGAAGCCGCCGCCGATGTAGGGCTTGATGATCTGAATGTCCGCCCAGGGGCGACCCAGCGCCTGTCCCACGATCCGGCGGATGATGTGGGGGATCTGGGTGGAGGATACCACCACGATACGGCCGTTCTCCTCGTAGGAGAAGCAGCCGTGGTTCTCGATGTGGGAGTGCTGCACGGTGGGGGTGTCGTACCAGCCCTCCACCTTGATGAGCCCCGGCTCCTGGATGGCGGCCTGATAGTCGCCCTTGCGGATGTCGGAGTGCTTGAGGATGTTGTTGGGGTATCCCTCGTGCAGCTGGGGCGCGCCCGGCTCCATGGCCTTCTGCACGTCCAGCACAAAGGGCAGCTCCTCGTATTCCACCACCAGCGCGCGGACGCCCTGCATGGCGGACACCTCATCCTCAGCGATGACCACAGCGATATCATCGCCGTAGTAGCGCACATGGCGGTTCAGCAGATTGCGATCCGCCACATCCTGATGGCCGGGATCCATGGACCAGGGATGACCCGCCGTGGGGAAGCAGTGCTCCGGCACGTCGAAGCAGGTCAGCACCTTCACCACGCCCTCGATGGCCTCCGCCGCGGACTTGTCAATGGACTTGACGTAGCCGTGGGCGATGGTGGCGTGCTTGATGCGGGCGTACAGCGCGCCCGCCGGCATCCGATCCTCGTAATATTTCGTCCGCCCGGTAGCCTTGTCAAAGGCGTCCACGCGGATCTCGCTCTTTCCCACCTTGCTCATAGTAGGCAGCCTCCTGTTGGTAAATTGTCTATTATTTGCATTTATGCTATGTATTCATGGGGATTATAGCACACAACGCACAAAATGTACAGGGCGGGCGTGATTTTATTTCGTGAATAACGATACGCCGCGTCTTGACGGGGCATACTGAAGCTGATACACTACACGGTAAGAAAGAGGGTGACGGCATGGCGGAGCTTCGCATAGGCTGCCTTGTGATGGCGGCGGGCAGCGGCAGCCGCTTCGGGCGCAATAAGCTGGAGGCCGTTATAGACGGGAAAACGCTGCTGCGGCGGGCGCTGGAGGCGGTGCCGCGGGAGGAGTTTGCCTGCGTGACGGTGGTGACACAGTATGACGGCGCGGCGGCGCTGGCGGAGGAATTCGGCTTCGCAGTGGTGCGGAACGACCGTCCGGAGGACGGCCTGAGCCGCACGGTGCGTCTGGGTACCGAGGCCATGGCGAGCTGCGGCGCCATCATGTATCAGGTAGCCGATCAGCCGCTGCTGGAGCGGGACACGGTGCGCCGGGAGGTGGAGCTGTTCCGGGCGCATCCGGACAGGATCGTGGGGCTGGGGCACAACGGCGTGCGGGGCAACCCCTGCATCTTCCCCCGGAGGTTCTTCCCGGAGCTGATGGCGCTCACCGGCGATGTGGGCGGCAACGTGGTGATCCGGGCGCACCCGGAATCGCTGCTGCTGTGCGAAACGGCGGCGGCGGAGCTGCGGGACGTGGACACGGTGGAGGCACTGGCTGCCATACGCACAGAAAAGATAATGTAAAAAGAGCGTCCGTTGGACGCTCCAGCGTGTCGATAGACCTCACCCCTGTCATTCCGAGGAGCACCCCAAGGGCATTTGCTTCGCGGCGCGCACTGGCACACAATGACAGGTTTTTTCGACAAGCTGAGGCGGGGCTGCTGCAGCTCCGCCTTTTTGCGCGGCAAAATTTCCCAGCCGCCGCCGCGCCAGTGTCCGCGCCGTTTTCCAATTCATCCTGATTTTGTTTCTCATGCTTCGCCGCCGTTCGGCGCAAAGTAACGCTGTCGCCGGCGACAAAATCAAACAACAGGATCAGGGGTGAGACGCTTGTATGAAACACGGCATATCCCCGCAGCGCGCCGCCTGGCCGCATGGCTGCTGGCGGCGGTATTCTCCCTCTCGCTGTGCGCCCAGTCCGCGTGGGCGTCGCCCGCAGCCTCGGCGGAGCGCACCGTGATCCCTCTGGGTAAGGCGGTGGGCATCAAGCTCTTTGCTGCCGGTGTGCTGGTGGTGGGTCTGGCGGACGGCGACACGCCTGCCCGCACCTGCGGCCTGCGGCAGGGCGACATCATTACCGCCATGGACGGCACCGCCATCGACTCCACCGAGCAGGTGCAGTCTCTGCTGGCGGAGGCCGCCGGACAGGAGACGACCCTCACCGTCCGCCGCGGCAGCTCCACACTGGCGCTGTCCGCCTGCGCCCGTCCCGGCGCAGGGGGCGCCTGGCAGCTGGGCGCGTGGATACGCGACAGCATGGCCGGCATCGGCACGCTGACCTATTACGACCCGGCCACCGGGCAATACGGCGCGCTGGGTCACGGCATCACCGATGTGGACACCGCCCAGCTGATGCCCCTGGCCTCCGGCTCCATCATGGAGACGACGGTCAAGGCGGTGAAGAAGGGCAGGAAGGGCGACCCCGGCGAGCTGAAGGGCGACTTCTCCGTGCAGCGGGACGTGGGCACCGTCACCGTCAACAGTGACGGCGGCATCTTCGGCACCGTGGCGGACGGAGAGTTCCTCTCCGGCGGCACGCCGGTGCCTGTAGCCACGGCGCAGCAGGTGAAAACAGGCCGCGCCACCATTCTGGCCACCATTTCCGGCAGCGACACGGCGGAGTACCAGGTGGAGATCGTCCGGCTCTACGGCGCGGACGAGCCCACCCGCAACATGCTCCTGCGCATCACCGATCCCCGGCTGCTGTCCGCCACCGGCGGCATCGTGCAGGGGATGTGAGTGATATATAATAGGGACAACACAGGAAAGCCTTGATTTTACAAGGGTTTCTGGCGTTGTCCCTATTTTCACTGACATGAAATAGGCCGTATTTGCGCAATACGAAATCCACCGCAGCTGCCCAAGGGAGGTGATCATTTCAAGCAGATCGATTCAGGTCTCATTTTTGAAGGGAGCTTCTTTTTATGAAGAATTCAACCATCATAGCCATTACGAATTCCAAGGGTGGCGTTGGAAAAACGACGACGGCCTTGAACCTTGGCGCCGCGCTGACCGCCGAAGGGCAGAAAGTCCTGCTCATTGACAACGACCTGCAGGGCAATCTGACCGCTGCGCTGGGATATACCGCTGGTGAGATGAAGCACACACTGGCCTCTCTGCTGCTGGCCGCCATCGACTACCCGGAGGACATTGCGCAGCATCTGCAAAAGGCTATCCTACATAACGATACCGGCATGGACATCGTTCCTGCCAATCGCAGGCTGGCAGATGCCGCGGCCCGGCTGCAAATCATGCAGCTATCTCAGTATCAGCCCTATGGTGATAGTGGCCGCAGCTGTGAAGCAATGCTCAAGCATATCACAGATGCCTTGCACGGCACCTATCGCTACATCATCATCGATTGCGGGCTGAAACACGAGCTGCTGACGGTCAACGCACTGACAGCCGCGGACTACTGCATCATCCCTGTGCAAGCTCACTACCTCGCCAGCGAGGGCATTCCCGACGTACTGGAACTGGTGCGCACGGTGCAGACCCACTTCAATCCTTCACTGAAAATCGCCGGCATCCTGCTGACCATGTATCAGTCCCGTCCGCAGCTCTGCCAGAGCGTTCGGGCAACAGTCGGCGAAGTCTACGGGGAGGCGTTTCATGTGTTTGAACGCCCCATTGAGCAGACCATCAAGGTGGCGGAATGCCCTGCCGCCGGTATGAGTATCCTGGACTACGCGCCGAAGAACCCCGCTGCGGAGTCCTACCGCAGTCTGGCACGGGAGGTGTTGTCGCTTGGCTAAGGGCAACAACATGAAAGACCTGCTGAAGCAGCGCATGAGCGCTGCCCAGCAAGTCTCGGAAATGGAGATCGGCAACAGGGCTTACGAGAGCCTTATCGACCCGCTTCCCGTGGCAGCTTCTACGATCCGCGAGCTTCCGGTAGATAAGCTGCGTCCCTTTTTCACCACCGATATTGGATTTCACCCATATCCCCCGGAAAAGCTGCGGGCATTTGCCCAGCAGCTTCTTGAGCAGGGCTTGCTGGAGCGTATCATCGTCAGGAGTATCCCCGACAGTGATGAATATGAGATTCTGGCCGGACACAATCGCACCGCCGCATGGCGCATGGCCGGGCATGACACAATTCCCGCTGAGGTGGTTGTGGCCAACGATGCCCGCGCCATTATTATCGCTACAGCCACCAATTTGCTGCGGCGGCAGGAACTGACCATCATCGAACGCGGTAAGGCATACAAAGCTATGCTGGAAGCTAAGCGGCGTCAAGGCGAGCGGACGGACTTAGGAACTTCTGGCGAAAATCGCCAGAAGTTCCTAACAAGAGAAATCGTAGCAGATTTTTTCGGCGTTACAGAATATGAGATCCGCAAGGCTGTCAAGCTGGCGGGTCTGATCCCGCCTCTGGCGGATATTCTGGAAAGCGATCCCCGGCACTTGCCGCTGAGCTGTGCGGATATGATCGCCGACTACGATGAACCCTCACAGGAGGCGTTCGTGGAGATGTGCCGCATTGAAGGATACCGGCTGAACAAGACCACCCTGAACCACATCACGCAGAAATGCCCGCCGCCTACTGCGGATAAGCAGGCCATCTACGCCGCATGGCGTGAAGCCCGCACCGCCGCGGATAAGAAGCGTTCCGCACCATCCAAGAAGATAACTTTTGACCGCAGAAAGTTTGCACCGTATTTAGAGCAGATTGGCAGCGAGGCGGAATTGGAGGAGATGTTTTTGGATTTTTTGAAGGAAATTGCACAGAAGTGTGCAACTTCTTAAAAAAAACACATAATCTATGAAGGGCCCCATTTGTTGTATTGACTTTTTTTAAAAAAGTGATACAATAACATTGACAAGATGCACTAATTGTGCTATATTGTCGCTTATCTCATCTACCATGTTGTAGAAGGAGACCAAGGTTGTCGCAATGCGGCAACCTTTTTTTATTTTCTTTCAAAGTAAGACCAGCAATACTTCTCTGCATCTTTCTCAAACCTCGCTTTATCTCTGCTGTAAAAAACAGGGTACGCCGATATCAATCGATAAAAATGCTTTTCGGCAGAAAAAATAAGAATATAGTCTGCGCCAGCATGATTATAGCGTAGATAAAGTTTCCCGGATTGCTTTCCATTCTCTGATTTAAACCAAACAGATACGCTCGAATCGTCCCTATTTGCAAGCCTTATAATGTCCACAATCCAAGGTAAGCGACTTGCTCGCAACAAGCAAATATTTCGCCGCTCACTCTCGTTTTTAATTAAAACTGTATGGTGGGAATTCGTACAGTTCTGTGAACACAAAGAAATATTTTGGTCATTTACGCAAGGTAAAATTTCAAATCGATGCTTTTCTTCAAGGCTGATAATATGCCAAAAACCTTGCGGGCACCCATCTATTTGCTCATGTGCTTCAATGAAAACCTGCTTGTCAAATAGTGATGGGCGCTTCTGCCGATTGTTTAGCTCTCGCTGAAAATATGTATACGCTGTTTCAATGTCCTTGTCGAAATCTCCTGTAAGGGGCAATGGTGAAGACAGTCCTCCGAACATTACTTATTTCACCAACTTCCACAAGAAGATATTCATCTTCGGCGCGTTACGAGTTGTTCCATTAATAATCGCAGCTTTATACTGTTCAAAAAGTCTATCCACAACGGCAATTTTAGCTTTACTAGCATTAGCTTCATTATAGTGACCGTTATGATAGAAACCGATCGCCCCCATAATCAAATCTGCCAGTTGCAAAATCTCAGATTCGTTAGACTTAATTTGCTCAATATCTTTGATAACTTCGTGCTTAAAATCATACTTATTATTACAAAGAACCTCTTGCAGTTTTTGAACTTTTGAACCACCACAAGTGTCCTTTATATCTATAAAAATTCGATATTCATCAGAGTATCCAATCATCGCATCAAGAAGATAATAATATGCCTTATAATACCACAGATCATGACTACCGCCATTGTATCTCGCATGATTCAGATTAGCCTTATCTTTTGCAACTACTGCTCGAAAGGACAATGATTTTTCTTGAAGAAAATAATCAATCAATGCGATATATAGTGTTTTTTTTGAAGGCGAAACTGCGGTCCACTTAATCTCGGTCCAAGATGAAACACCATACTTTTGCTTAATCGACCTAATTTCAGAGTAAATGCGGTTCTTTTCACTGGCTGGACAACTAATTGCACCTAGAAGCATCGCTTTAGCCTTGTCATGTTCGAGATGACAACTCTCATCACAGTATATATTAATCATAAATGCTCCTTTTTAGGATAATATCAAAGCAGATAATTCCATTTTACTATTATTTCTTAGTATACCACTAACGAAGCAGATAGACAACATAATGTCACACGAAATAAGTGTGTTTGAATATAGCCATCACGATAAAGTAGCTTAGCGCACGAATATTAAGCTGCTTTATTGTGATGGCTACTTAATCCGCAAGGAGGATCAGCATGCACGCACAACGAATGCCGCCGCATATTACCACGCCCTTTGATGATTCCGCCGCCATGCGGCTGCGGCGGATGGGGCTGCTCACACCGGATGGTACGCCGGATGAACGCATTATCCAACCGCTGGCCTATGTCAGCGCCGGTCTCTATTACGACCAGCTCTGCGACTCCGTAGAGAGTCATGAGAGCGCGTCCGGCGTCTGCCAGCACATCATCAACGAGGAAGGAGAAAACCGGCCCCGCCAAGCACTGCTGGCACTGTCCATGTCCTACGACGCCATGCGTCGCGGTCTGCCTGACCCCATCTGGTGGCTGTCAGGCAGCAAGGACATTCTCCCCATTTTCATGCGTGCCTTTGCCGCGCATTTATCAGATATCCTGCAAGAAAACGAACCATCTGCCACTATGGAGGAAACTGAATGAACATGAAAACCGCATACAAGGTCTATCTCTTTTGCTGTGTCCTGTTTTTGACAGGGCTTTTTTTATTGGTTCCCGTCTACGCCGTGGAGGATATGTGGACAGCGGCCAGTCGGATCATCAAGGACATCTATACCCACATCGCCTCGGTCAGCACAGTGCTGGCAGGTCTTATGACCGCTATCGCCGTGATCGGTGCGAAGATGTCCAATACCCAGCAGAAGTCGGATCAGGCATGGGACTGGCTGAAGCGTATCTGGCTGGCGTGGGCCATTATCAACGGCATCGGTGCATTTATTGCCTATGTTGTCCCGCTGTTTCAGGGACTTGCCACACTGGAGCCGTGAAATATCACATTCCTCGGATGGGAGGGGTGACCGACTATGCTTGAGCTGCTCTTTCGGGGCTTTTTTGAATGGATATACGGGCTGATATTAGAGTGTTGGGAATACTTTTCCTCGGTGCTCTTTGACCTGATGAGCCTCGACTTTGCCTATCTGGAAACATACATGCCCATCATCACGACCATCCGGCAGATCATGCTGGGCGTAGGCTGGGCACTGCTGCTGGGCAATCTGGTGTTTCAGGCCACCCGCAGCATGGTGGCCGGTATAGGCTTCGAGGCCGACGACCCCAAGCTGCTGTTCACCCGCACCTTTGTCTTTTCTTTCCTGCTGGTGGCCAGTCCGCAAATCTGCGACATCTGCCTGAATATGACCTCGGTTATCATCGACATGGTGCAGATGCCGGACGCCGCGGCCATCAAGCTGCCGGATGAAGGATTTTTCCTTGATCTGACCGCTTCGTGGCTGCTGGTCATCGTTTTCGGTCTCATCGTCATGTTTCAGACCTGTAAACTGTTTTTTGAGATGGCGGAGAGGTATTTCATTCTGGCGGTGCTGACCATTACGGCGCCGCTGGCCTTCGGCGTAGGCGGCAGCCGCAGCACTTCGGACATTTTCTCCGGCTGGTGCCGTATGTACGGCTCCATGTGCCTGCTGATGGTGATGAACGTGGTGTTCGTCAAAATGCTGCTGTCGATCCTGTCCTTCCGCCCCAGTGGGATAGCGGTTCTACCATGGATCGTGATGGTGCTTACCGTAGTCAAGGTAGCCAAGAAGAGCGATGCCATCATCACGCGGATCGGGCTGAACCCCGCCATCACCGGCGACTCTCTGGGGCGTTCCTTCCCCGGCGTGCTGACCTATACGGTGGCGCGAACGATGGCCTCCCGTGTTGTGCAGACCGCAGGCAAGAACACTGCCGCAGGAAAAACCGGCGCACAGACGCAGACCAAGCCCGGCAGCAAGCCCGCCAGCGGCGGACGCTATTATGGCGGCGTCAATACGGTCAACACCTTTGCCGACAGCAGACGTTCCGAGCAGAAGTCCGGCAGCTCACCTCGTCAGACTGAGCCGCGAACAGCCGGTACGGAACCGACAGTACAGCCGGCGTCCGCAGCGGCAGACCGCAGCTTTGTCATGCCCGGTACACGCCGTCCTGTAAGCCACGTTCCCGGTGAGCAGAAGATCGCCCCCTCCGATACCGCAGGAAAAGCGGGCCATACCGTCAGCCGCAGCAGCCATGTACAGGCGGGTGCGCAGCAGCATACCGCTTCTGCTGCCCAGCATCATACGGCTACCTCTGCTTTTGAGAGCCGATACAGCAGGAATACCGGCCCCGCCCGTCCCACCGTGGCGGGGAAAACCGTGCGTCCAGCTCCCGCGTCCGCCAATGCTCCAACCAAGGCGCCACGCACCAGCACGATACCGCAGGAACGGCGTACTGCCCCCTCTGCTGTGTCCACCGGTCAGCGCAGCGGAGCTCGTCCCGATACCGCAGGAATGAGCCACAGCACCCGCAGGCCGACCGTCAGCCCCACGAAGAATACCCAAGGTGCGCCCAAGCAGACGCCGCATATCCCCACGCCGGTGAAACAGCCCACCGTATCGGGCCGCGCTGTCCCGAAGGACGCCAAGAGCAGCAAGCGGGCTGGCAAGAAGAAGGACGATAGCCATGCAGGATAATCAGCGTCAGCACAGCGGCATCGAGACGGCAAGGTGCATTGTCAGTGCCGCGAGGATCGCCAAGGCAGCCGCAGCGGGCGGTGTCCACGGTGCCGCCGTGGCGGCGGCAAAGGAGGCCGCGCCGTTTCTCGCCAAGCTGGCAATCTGGGTACTGGTGGCATTGATCGCGCTGCCCATGCTGATCTTTGCCTACCTCCCCAATATCTTCTTTGGTTTTTCTTCCTCCGTGACAGCACCCGTTTCCCGCATGACAGGGCAAGCCATGACGTTGGGCGGGTTCTATATGGACTTGGAGGACTTTGAGAACACGCAGATCGACGCCATCGTGACAAGCCTTATCCAGCAATATGAAGAGAATGGTATAGAGATCGATGGGGTGGAGATCAACAGCGACTTTGATGAGGATGACCTGCGCCGATTCATTGCTATCAGCTCTGTGGCTTATCAGCAGGACTTGGAGGTAATGACCACGGAGGCCGTGCTGTCACTGGCGACCTCACGGCTCCGCTATGAGCCGACACTGAACATCTTCGAGTTCGGCGGTCTGCTCAAGCGAACGCTGGTCATCAAAATTGACCACCTTGACCCGGAGGCATTTATGGATCAGCTCTCCTTTGAGGAAGATGCCCGCACATGGGCGGGTGCGCTGTATGAGGTGTTGACCGAGAGCAATGCGCTGGAGGAATACGCGGAATATTACGCGCCATATCGTCCCAATTACAGCGGCGACACCGGTTATACCGGAGACTATGAGCATGGCGGCAGCTACAGCAATACCATTGACACGTCCGGTTTTGTCAGTCCCTCCACCAAGAATAACGTAGACCTCGCCGCCTACGTCATGCAGGCGTGGGAAAACAACTGGGGCTATTGCTGGGGCACCTATGGAAATGTCCTGACGGAAGCCCTGTTCAACTATAAGCTCCAGCAATATCCGGAGGGTGTCGGGAAATATGAGGACTTCATCCGCGCTAACTGGCTGGGCCGCCGCACGGCGGACTGTATCGGGCTCATCAAAGGCTATGGGTGGCTTGACACCGCCAGCGGCTCCATCAACTACGGCACAAACGGAATGCCCGATGTGGGTGCTGACCAGATGTATGCCAACGCCCAGAAGGCCGGTATGGCGGGAACGATGGACACCATGCCGGAGCTTGTGGGCATCGCCCTATGGAAGCAGGGGCATATCGGCGTCTACATAGGTAACGGCTACGCGGTGGAGGCCATGGGCACCAAGTATGGCGTAGTACGGACGGAGGTCGCCGGCCGCGGCTGGCAGGGCTGGTGCCGCATCCCCTACATCGAATACAGGGAGGCCAGATAATGTACGCTCCCACCCGTCTGCGCGTTCTGCGCATCAAATATAAGATCACACTGAACGCTCTTGCCGGACGTATGAACATCAGCAACCAGCACCTCAGCCGCATGGAGCTGACGGATATTCCACCCACCGAGTACCACGAGCGTCTGCTCTGCCTCGGTATGGAGCGGCTGCTGGCGGAATGGGACGGTGCGCCGGAGGAGCTGAAGCAAGAATACGAAACCTATAAAGGGCGGCTTTTACAGCCCGCGAAGGAGGTCGAGGATGAATACTGACACCTACTATATCCCTGTCAACTTTACCAATGCCGGACGGATCCTGGGCCTGTTTGAGATCCGCAATCTCATTGAGGCCCTTCTTTTATGCCTGCCGGTGCTGTATGTGTGCCTGACATATCTGCCCTTCTCCCTGACGCCGAAGATCATCGTGACCGTTTCGCTGGTCGTCCCCATCGGCGGCTTTGGGCTGATGGGCGTCAGCGACGACAGTCTGACACGATGGCTGAAGGGCTGGTGGGCATGGCACTGCCGCAGGCGCATGATGTTTTTCAGAGGAGTGGTAACGGCATGAGTATCAAAAAAGCACTATTTGGCGGCGGTGTGGAGACCCGCGCTACCGCCAGCTATCAGGGCAGCATTCAGGATTGGCTGCCTGTCAAGAATATCATCGGCGGCGTGGTTATCACAAAGGACAACCGCTTTATCAAGATCCTTGAGATCGTACCGGTGAACATCTACCTGAAGTCTGCTGAGGACCGGCAGGCCATCGTGGAAGCCTTTGCCGCATATCTGAAGATCGCGCCGGATCATATGCAGTTTGAGGCACGGACGCTGTCTGCCGACATATCACGCTACGTTGAGCGGATGCAGGAGTACGCAAAGAACGAGGACAACGCCTATTGCCGTGAAATGATCCAGGACAACATTCAGGACATCGGCATGGGTGTGGCCAGCAATGCCTTGCAGCACCGGTTCTTTATGGTATTCCAGTATGAATCGCAGATGCGGGCATCCCCCAACACCGTACAGGGCATTATCCAGCGGCTCAACGAGGAAGCCGACACCGCCCGCCGCTATCTGGATCTGTGCGAGCTGGAGGTGCAGGAGCCGCGTTATGCGGATGACTTTGCTCTGGAGCTGCTCTATGAGATCATCAACAAGCGCACCAGCCAGCGTGTCAAGCTGCCGGAGGGCGTGTTTGATATGACCACGGCGGTGCATGGCGTGTATGAGGCGCAGACACAATGAAAGGGCATCGCAGCAGCGATGCCCTTTCCCGTCAAATTAGTCTTAGTCCTTTAAGCAGCCAATCGGAATGATCTTCACCCCATCAGGCCGGGTATACGCGATTTCTCCACCTGTAATGACCATTAACAAATCTGGTTCCCGCAGGCTGGTCGTGCCGCTTTCAATGGCTTGATGGATCAAATTCTTGATTTCAAGCAGATGCTGAGCGCCTTCTTCAATCTCACGGCTGCCCAGCTTAAATTCTATCAGCGCGTACCTTCCATCAGAAAGATGCAATACACAGTCTGCCTCCAAATCAAGCCGGTCATGATAATAAGATACCTTTCCACCTAAAGCTGAGGAATAGACCTTCAGATCTCGGATGGCAAGACACTCGAAGATAAAGCCGAAGGTCTTTAGATCCTGCTCCAGATACTCGGGGGTAAGCCCCATAGCGGCTACGGCAATGGACGGATCTGTAAAACCTCGTTTCTTACCGGATCGTATTACTGTTGCCGAGCGGATAGCTGGACACCACGCATCAATGTCCTCTATCACAAAAAGGCGCTCCAACGCGCTCAGATACGAATCCAATGTGGGGGCAGTTATACCGTCCGCATTGGCGGACACATCCTTCAGGATATTGGTTTTCTTCGCCAATGTGGAGATATTCCGGGCATAGGAACGTAGAATCAGGCTGGTCCAGACGGGGTTTCGTTGTACGCCATCCACTGTGGAAACATCAGACTCACAAATATTTGTGATATATTCCCGTGCAGTCAAAAGCTGAGCCTCTTGGCTCTTTCTGCGCAGTGTTGCTGGCCATCCTCCTCGGCATGCGGCAAAAATCAACTGCTCGATAGAGAGCGGACTTGTGACCCCATCAATATCCGTATCTGACTGGTCAAACAACGTTTTCAGCGAAATCTGTCCATTGGATTCGCCAGACTCGTACAGGCTCATGGGATACATTTTCAGGCGGGCGATTCGTCCTGTCCCCGTGTGCATGATCTTCTTATCATCCACGGAGGTGGAGCCCGTCAGAATAAACAGGCCTTCTTCCTGCCGGATGTCTACCGCAGTTCGCACAGCGTCCCAAAGGACGGGGGCAATCTGCCACTCGTCAATCAGTCTCGGGTTATCACCCTTAAGAAGCAACGAGGGTTTCGCCTCAGCAGTCGCAAGATAGGCTGCCTTTTTGTCTGGGTCTTGCATCCGCAGAATACTCTTCGCCTGCTGCTGACCCGTTGTTGTTTTTCCGCACCACTTGGGGCCGACAATCAAAGTTGCGCCAAACGCCTCTAACCTCAAGGCCAGTTCACGGTCTACGATTCGTGGCAAGTATTGCTGCATAACGCTGCACCTCCTGTTCTTCTATAGTATACGCAAAAATTCTATTTACGTCAATCTTGTTTTGTGTTTTTGAAGGATTTTGTTTTATGTTTTTGATGTGTTTCATTTTATGTTTTTGAAATGGACTGCATCAGCCACACCATCTATCATAGGAGTATCACCAATGAAAAAGCAAAAGAAACCCGTACCACCGGCAGAAGCCGAGCCTGTTATCAAGAAGCAGCCGCTTTTGAAACGGCTGCTGTTCGGTCCGGAAAGGTCGGATCTCTCCGAGCTGGAAGCCGGCTCTACCACCATTCTGGACATTCTCTCCCCCACTGCCATTGATACGAAAAGCCGTGACTACATCGTAGTGGACGGCGTTTTTCATGCCTATCTCTACATCACCGGCTATGGCTACAGCACCACAGTCGGCTCCTGCTGGCTTGCGCCGCTGGTGGAGGCGGGCGAGGGCGTCAATGTCAGCTTCAGCTTTACTCGTCAGAACCGGGAAAAGATCCTCTCCAAGATCGCGCAGACCACCATGCTCAACCGCAGCCGAATGCGAGATGTGGGCGATACCCGTCAGGACTATGAGGAACTGGACAGTGCCATCACCTCCGGTCTCTACCTGAAGGACGTCATGAACCGGCAGGGTGAGGACTTCTACTATATGCACACCCTCATCGAAGTGGTGGCGGATGATCCGGATACGCTGGAGCAGCGCGTCACCGCCGTGGAGAAGCTGTGTGTATCAGTGGATATGATCGCCCGCCGCTGCGATTACGCCAATGAGCAGGGTTTTCTCTCCACGCTGCCGCTGGTCACATTAAATGCCGACATTGAGCGCAAGAGCCGCCGCAATGCGCTGACCACCGGCGTAGCTGCGGCATTTCCCTTTGTGTCCTATGAGCACAGCGACCGCAATGGTATCTTTCTGGGGCTGAACCTCTACAACAAGTCCCCGGTGTTCCTCGACCCTTACGACGACTACAAATACACCAACGGCAACTGGTGGATCGGCGGCAACTCCGGCGCCGGCAAGAGCGTAACGCTCCAATGTCTGGCCGGACGCCTGCGGGAGCAGGGCAAGCGTGTGGTATGCGTCATTCCCAAGAAAGGCCACGAGTTCCGCCCCAACTGTGAGCAGCTGGGCGGCTTGTATCTGCGCCTGTCTCCTTCCTCGCGGGATTGCCCCAACATCATGGCTATCCGCCGTAGGACACTGGACGCCTATGCCGGAATACAAGAGCTGGCGGCGCGGGACGACTCCGTGCTGGCGGATAAGATCTCCCGGCTCATCATCTGGTACTCCCTGCAAAAGAAGGATCTCACGGAGGAGGACAAAAACTATCTGGACGCCTCGCTGGTGGAGTGCTACGACCGCTACGGGATCACCTTTGACAACGCCTCCGTGGTGGATGAAAACGGGGTGTTCAAGGAAATGCCCATCATTCCCGACTGGTACAATGTTCTGCTTGAAAAGGCGGAAACCAAGCATCTGGCGGTGGTGCTGACCCGCTATGTGACCGGCTCTGCCGCCGCCATGGGCCGCCGCAACCACATCAGCATTGACAATAAGTATATCGTGCTGGACACCTCCGGTATGCCGGATGATCTGATCTTGCCCGGCATCTATTGGGCCATCGACGTGGCCAACGACATTATCATGAACGCGGGCGGCGAGCTGTCCGCCCTGATCGCGGATGAGCTGTGGAGTCTGGTAGGCGCCGGCTCCAATCCACTGGCCGCCGCCTATGTGCAGGAGATGGTCAAGACCATCCGCGGACTTGGCGGTATCGCTATCACCTCTACGCAGGGTATGCAGGACTTATTCAGTCTGGAGGGCGGCAAATATGGCAAAGGCATTCTGGACTCCAGCCGTATCAAATTCGTCATGCAGATGGAGGAGCAGGAGGCTCGCCTCATTCAGCAGATCCTCAACCTCTCGGAAGAGGAAGTGCGTCAGATCACACGTTTCCGGCGCGGCGAGGGCTTGCTGTGCATCGGGTATAACCACGTCCCCGTGGCCTTCCATGTCACGAAAAAAGAATATGCCGCCATTACCACATCGCCCACCGACCGGCAGGCTCGGAAGAAAGGAACCAAATGAGCAAACGAACTGATTTACGGGAGATCCAGCGCCTGACGGAAGACGCCGCCGTAGACGCCCGCAAGCTGCTGATCCAAGCGGACAATCTGCCGCCCGGCACCTTCCAGAAAATGTTGGAGGCGTTATGTGGCAGCTTTGAGGATACCGCCTTGCAGCTTCGCCGCCTCTGCGAGCAGCAGAGTCCCGGCACAGGCGGATATAAACGGGGCCGCGCCCTTCGTCCGCTGGAGGTGGTGGGCAGCGTGGAACGTATCGGCATCGACTGGCTTCATATCCGCATCAATACCCTGCTGCCCCACTGCCGCTTCCAACCGCCCGCATGGCTGACGGAAACCTTGGTGGAGCTGCTGGACGCCTATGAAGCCTGCGGCGGTCAGCTTCCTCATTTCAAAAGCGCACTGCTGGTGATCGAGGAATACAGCGATGTGGATGGCCGCCACATTTTCGACCAGGACAACAAGGGCTGGAAAGCGGTCAGCAACGCCATCAAGGGCAGGGTGATCCCCGACGATGACCAGTATACGTTGTCAGTGGCACTGCTCTCCACGCGGAGCTGCCAGAATGTGTGTCACGTCACCGTGCTGGACATGAAAGACGCACCGGATTTCTTCTCCGCACGGGCAGGAGATTACAGCGTCACAGGGCTGTATTGAGACAGAAACACCCAACAGGTTTTCTGCCAAACCGGAGCAAAATTCCGCGCTTCCTCGGAAAGCAAAATCTGTTGGGTATATACGCCCCGCAAAGCCTCTTGCCGACAAGCTTTTCCACGCTCCTGTGCCTGCCCACAACGGCGGAAAAACTGCCTTCTACGGGGAGCCAACAGAGTTGATGCGAGAAAGGTGCCGAAAGTGGCCTTACACCGGCACGGTGTAAGGGTGCTTTCGGCGTTCACAGGAATGAGGGTGCGAATGGTTTTTTGTGTGCGTGAGATCGAGGCGCTGCGGCTGCTGGGATGGTGCCAATATATCCGACCCGCACAGCTGCTGCGGGTCGTCAGCGAGACAGAGCTATCGAACCTGCTGACGATGAAGCTCATCAAGTACCACAGCAAAAGTGAGGCTCTGATCCTTACCGCTGAGGGGCGCCGGCTGCTGGCGGGAACCATATGGCTGCCGGATACGCCGAGAACGTACCATGCGGATGCCGTTGTGCGGCGGCTGCGGCTTGCTTCCCTGCTGCTGACAGCCTACCAGTCCGGTATCAACGTCTATGCCACGCAGCCGGATGAACTGGCGGAGGGAAACGTCTTGTTTCTCACCTCTGCCGGTCGCGGGCGTGGCCGTAACCCATGGGGCAGCACCCGCACGGCGGCACTGCTCCACATGGGCGATCTGCTCTGTGCCGCGCACTATGTCTGCCCGAACATCGGCTGCCTTTGCCCCATGGATGAGCTGTCCGCCTTTCAGAACAATACAGCAAAATTGCCCGGAACACGCGGCTTCCTTTTTTGCGGCGAAAGCTATTCGGATATGCTTACCGAGCTGGATAAGCCCACACCAGGAGAGGAAAGCAGGCTCATGACCTACGGCGCCGCTGCCCACTGGTTCCAGCAGCCGGTCTATCTTCTGCCCTGCGATGATACCGGCGTGACACAGCTTCAGATCATGGCCCAGCCAGATTACCGCCAGCGTTTAACGCGCTTGGCCCTGAAAGGCCATTATCGCCCTCCACCGCCTGACCGTCCCTACTGGGACGCGCTGTTTCAGGGGCAGCCCTTCGTGCTGGCGGCTGACATGGAGCTGCGCCGTGTGGACGCCGCCTATACGCTGGCACGGGAGCAGGGCTATTCGCAGCTCGTATTGGCCGCTCTGCCGCAGCAGGTAGCAGAGGTGTGGGGCCCGCACTACAGGGACACCGGAAAAGCACGGGTCTTTACCTTGACCGAGGATGCCATCGCGCATCTGCTGGGTAAAGTGCCGAAGCCCTATCGTCCACCGGACACCCCCTATGTCACAGAAAAAGGAGAGATGATCCATGCCCCGCCTATCAAAGCTGCTGGAAAAGCTGGAGGATACCGTTGAAGCCCGCTGGGGCGTATGGTTCCAGCGGCATAAGAAAATGCTGCCCATCTACATCCCCGTTGGGCTGGTGTGCTGGTATTTTTACGGAATGCTCCTGAACTCCATGCGTCTCGGCATTGACGCCGTCTTTCATAACACGGGGCAGGACGTGACCGCCATCTGGATATTCGATCCGATCCGCAACTGGCTGGCGATATTCTCCGGCTTCGGACTGAAAGCCACCGCGTTCTTTGCGCTGATGTTCTGTCTTGCGACCAAGCGTGGGTACCTTTGGTTTTCCGGATATAAGTATACGCGAGACCCACGGGGCTTTGATATTCTTCCGGACGGGACGCACGGCTCCTCCGGCTTTCTTACCAAGCGGGAGATGGAAGCCTTTCTGGAGATCGGTCCCATACAAAGCGTCTCCGGGATGCTGCTGGGTAAGATCAAGGAGCGGCCGGAGGACCCGGACAAATACGCCGCCTATGTGGCTCATCGCATGGTACCCGGCGAAAACAACAATCTTCTCTGCATCGGCGCACCGGGCAGCTGGAAGACCCGCGGCCTGATCCTGCCTTTTCTGATGGGCTGCGCCCAACGGAAGGAGTCCGTATTTTGTGTCGATCCGAAGGGTGAACTGTTCGAGCAGCTTTCCCCCTACTTCCGTGAAAACGGCCATTACGTCAAAGCGGTCAACTTTCTGGACATGGCTCACTCAGATGGCTGGAACTGTCTCTATGGACTGGACACGGAAACGGATCTGGTGCAGACGGTGGCCAACACCATTATCCAGAATACCTCCAGTCCCAAGGAGGCCGACGATTTCTGGAGCCGTGCGGAACTGAATCTCCTGATGGCATTGATCCACTACGTCTGCAATCTGCGGGATGAAAAGGGTGATCTGCTGCCCATCGAGCAGCGGGGTCTGGGCGACGTGTATCAGATCCTCTCCACCATGAGCGTCAATGAGCTGAACCGCACGCTGGCGTCGCTGCCGCCCGATCACCCCGCCAAGGGCCATCATGGATTGTTCCTGAAAGCCCGCGAAAATCTCTGGGGCAACATCATCACCGGCCTTGGTAATCGACTTGCCATCTTCCAGAATAAGCTGGTGGACACCATCACCCGCAACCACGATGTTGATCTCGTACTGCCGGGGCAGCGACCCTGCGCGTATTTCATCATCATTTCCGCGCAGGACAGTGCCTACCGTTTTCTCAGTTCACTATTCTTTTCCTTGGCCATGCCGCAGCTTTCCAACTACGCACGGCTCCACTGCAAGGGTGGGCGGCTGCCGGTGCTGGTAAACTTCTGTCTGGACGAATACTGCAACATCGGATACATGGAGGGTATTGCCGACGCACTGAACAGTGTGCGCGGCTTCAATATCGCGTGTCAGGTGGTGGTGCAGAGCCTCAGCCAGTGGCAGCAGCGATACCCCGGCAAGGAATGGGAAAATCAGCTCAACACCTTTAACCAGACCATCTACATGGGCTGCAACGATCTGACCTCTGCCAAGTACATCTCGGAAAAGTGCGGCAAGGTCACCATCGCTGTCACCAATAACCAGATGCCCATGCAGCCGTTGTTCTCACCCATCTATAACAGCACCCGGCCCTATTCCAAAACCCGTAGCAATATCCAGCGGGACTTGATGCAGCCGGATGAGGTGCTGCGTCTGGATCAGCAAAGGTGCCTGGCACTGTTCCAAGGCCACCGGCCCGCGCTGCTTTATAAGCTGACGCCGGAAGAATTACCGGACTTCGCCGGACTTACGACCTGCCGCGTGGTGGACTATATCCCCGCATGGAAGCAAAAAGCGCAGGAGACACCGACCGCCGCGCCTCGGAAGGAAGAAAAGCCCTCTGCCGAAGAACGGACACCTGCCCCACAGGCAGAGCCGCCGATCTCTATGGCTGAGGACGATGATTTTACTTATGAGGTGGCTGGCGACGATCTCGGCATGGTGGAGTTGACGCCTGCCCCACGGCAGCAGGCGGAATAACCGCGTTCGGACATGGGAAAACGGCGTCCGGCCTGTTACAGCCAAACGCCGTTATCGTCATTATCGTTTGTATCGTTATGCCATGCCGATTTTGCAACGATTATTCCGATACACTGTACCGTACCGCAGGTCCAGCCCCTGTTTTTACGATCTTATTTTCCGCGAGCAATTCATTCAAGGCACGGATTGCGGGGAATTTGGAACTGCCCAGCAGAGTTTCGACTTCAAAAGATAATTATGAGGAGGGGCCGGTATGAAAGCCGCAAAACTGAACCAGCGCCCTGCGTTTGCGCTTATGAAGCAAACGGATATACAGAGCGTCCATCATCTGCAAATGCCGCGGTGGTTATTTTCCGACCCACGATACGCGGAAATGAGCCTGGATGCCAAGGTGGCCTACACCTTCCTGCTGAACCGCTTTCAGCTCTCCCGCAGGAACGGCTGGGTCAATGACAATGGCGAGGTCTTTGTGATCTTTCCCCGCAAAGCGTTGGCACGGGAGCTGCGCATTTGTGAGCAGCGGGTGTCCGCCGCCTTTCGTAAGCTGGCGGAGCTTCACCTGATTTGGGAAAAACGCTGTGGACGGGGCGACGCCAACCAGATCTATCTCGCCTGCGTACAGCCCATGGATGATCCGGATTACCAGTGCGCGCCATTTATGGAGCCGGAGGAATGCGGCACAAGAACCGCCGATATTGCGGCTCTTGATTCCCCAGAACCGCAGGATAGGCGGTTCAAGAACGGCGAAAACAGCAGTTCAAGAACCGCAGATGCTGCGCCTGCAGAACCGCAAAATCTGCGGCCAAGTTATACTGATAAGAGGAAGAACGATGAGAGTTATATTGAAGTCAGTCCATCCGTCACGGAGGGACCGGACGAAGAAGAGCTTACCGGCATTCTGGATGCCTGTGAGCTCTCCTCTTTTGAGCCGGAGATGGCCCGCATTTTTGAAACGGCCATCGAGCGGCTTTTTTATTCGGACAGCTTTCGGGTAGGCAACGCCACATTGCCGCAAAGCAGGGTGCGTCACAGGCTCCACGATCTGGACAGCATGACGCTGCGCGATACGGAGCAGCGGCTGCGGGCCAATCAGGAGCGCAATATCCGGAACTCGATCCAATACACCATGGCTGTCCTGTTCAACTGTATCACGGAGGGTGAAAGCGATCTGGTCGTCGATCCCTATCTCAACAGCCTTGGCGGGCCATAGGAAAAGGGAGCCCCCGCAGGGACTCCCCCGATCACAGGCCCCGCAAGCATCTGTGACCTATTCACTAACGCCATTTTACCGTTTGCCGCGCCATTTGTCAACTCCGAGGAGGTTATATCATGCTGCTGACCAACCAGCAAAAGTGCATCATGGAGATCTTAGGCAAGGTCGGCTGTATCCGGCGCGACCAGCTTCTCGCGCTGCTGTATGGCAAGTACCGAGAACGGGTAATGACCATGCGTCCGGAGCATCTGACGCCCATGCTGCGGCAGCTCAGCGGAATCTCTCGCGCTGTCTGTGTGGAGGACGATGTGATTCGTCTTATCACAAAAACGGCAAATCCGCTGCTTTTGGAGAGCATCGACGTGATGCTGGAGATCACAGGCGGGTGTCCGCTTCAATTCTCTATCCCCGCCAGTCTGCCCGCTCTGCTCTGTTTTCTCTACGGCGATGAGCTGACCGCCTACTATGTGGCAGCTTTGACCACAGAACGCGAACCCTCTTTTCGCCGTATAGAGATTGGAGAAAAGGAGCGGCTCATCTGGCTCCCGGAACACGCCCTTGCCCTGCAAGGTAAAGAACTGCCGGATCGTCAGATCATTGCACAGAAGCAAAAGGACGGTACACACCGTTTCTTTGCGAATAAAAACACGACATTCTAAAACGAGGAGGTAACCAAATGCCAAGAAAGAAGACCGTTCCGACCGAACCAATGTCTGATCCCCCTGTGGAGGTCACGGAATCCACAGTAGAAACGACACCCGACCCCGTGGAGCAGCCGCCCGTTGACAGCCTGACTGGGAGTACTCCTCCCGGAGAGGGCTTGGAGATTCTATCTATGCCATCAGAAACTGACGCCGAAACCGAAGTGACACCAGCGGAAGCATCTGAAGATGCAGAAGAACCGTCCCCCGATGATGCGGATATGACCGTAGACTTTGCGGAGGATCCCGCATCACAGGAAGGCTCTCCACCCGTTCCGGAAACCACCGCAGAAGTTGAAGAAGCTGTTTCGGAAGAAGACAACTCGCCACTCGTGGCCGAAGCTCCTCCCGCAGCGGAGCAGCAAGTGCCTGCACCGAAGCCGGAAATGAGTGACCGCGAGAAGTTCTTTCATCTGGATTTCCATAAGCTGGATCGCAATCTGTCCGAGGAGGAACGCCGGGAATGGAATGCCATCTACGCGTCCTATCGCGGCGGCAGCCCTCTCAGCGGTACGGTAATCGGTGTAGATATGTTCTCGCTGAATGTACGCAGCCGCAGGACCGGCGAGGTGCGAAAGCGGGAACTGTCCTGCGCCATCGTCGTCCCTTACCGTGTGCGTATCCTGATTCCCGAAACGGAAATGTGGTCAGGAGAAGGGCGGCCCGGAATGTCCCTGAATCATATCATGGGCGCGACGCTGTCCTTCAACATCATCAAGGTGGACAGGGAAAACGGCTTTGCGCTGGCTTCCCGTAAGTCGGCCATGAAAGCACGCCGTTCCTACTTTGCCCATCGGGCAGAACTGAACGCGCTCGGTACCCGGCTGAAATGCCGTGTCATTGATGTTGGTCCTGTCCGCTGCACAGTGGAGTGCTACGGTCATGACATTCGCCTGACGCAGAAGGATCTCTGTTACATGTCCGTATCAGATCTGCGCGCTGTCTACCGCCCTGGGCAGGAACTGGACTGCGTAGTGACGGACTACGACGCCGATGCGGATCGGCTCAGGATTTCCGTGAAGGCGGCACTGTCCGATCCCTTTGAAGGAGCTGAGCGGCGTCACCCTGTCAACAGCCGGCGGCAGGCTGTGATCTCCGGCAAGTATGCCGGCGGTGTTTTTTGCAACCTGCCGGATGGCACTGTCTGCATGTGCTCCTATGCTTATCAGTATGAGGACAGCGACTTTGAGATCGGTGACACCGTGATCCTGACGGTCAAGCGGTTTGACAGCAACAAGCGTCAGATGTACGGAAAGATTCTCTCCAAGTGGTAGTGTCAAAAGGATTGTCAAGACTTTATTTTAAATGCTTATGCCGCCCAAAATAAAGTCTGTGGGTCTATTGATTTCCGGGGATAAGCATGATTAAAATAAAACCAACAGGAAAAGAAGGGAGTGCAGAAAATGATAAAAAGACGATTAGCACTGCTCGCGCTGGAGGGCGTTCTGCTGCTCACAGCCTGCGGGCAGACAAAGGATGTTTCCACATTGACAACGCCTCCACTGCAGAGTACGGCGCAGGTTATCGCACCTGTGGAGGACAAGGCTGAAATGCCGCAGAAGGAGGGAAAAACCGAGGACAGTGCAGACGCGCCGCTGCCGGTCGAGCGGGCAAATGCATCAGAGAATGCGGATAACGCCGCAGAAAAGCAGCCTACAACCGCTGAAACGGCACCGCCCACTACCCCTGAACAGACGGCGACACCCGTGCCTGTGCCGGAGGATAAACCTGCTCCCGCACCCACACCAGTGCCTACCCCAGCAGAGGAGAAACAGGAGGAAGAGCCTGCGCCTGCGCCTACGCCCGAACCTGCCCCTGCGCCTAAGCCTGCCGCCAGCGGGAACATCTACTCCGTGGCGGAGGCGGTGCGAGCGGGAAACGAGTATGCGCAGGCGCAGTACGGCGTGACCATCGACACCACCATGACGGCCGCCGATTCCAGCTACTTCCCCGGCACGGCAGACAGCGTGGCATGGCTGGCAGAGAATGGCGGACAGGCGGCACTGACCACCGCCGTAAAGGGCAACGTGGACGCCACCTTCGCCTGCCTCGCCGCCATGGACGGCGCGGAAACGGTCAGCGTGTATGCGCGGTTCAACTGCACCGTCCGCTACGACGCGGCATCGGACGAGTACATCGTGGTGGTGCTGTACGGATAAACCAACTGAATACCCGACCGAAAGACCGACAGCGTGAGCTGCCGGTCTTTTGCGTTGGGAGAAAGGACGAGCATGAAGAAAACAATTCCTAAGCTGTTGACGCTGGTATGTCTTTTAGTAGCAATCATGGGGCTGTCCGTTATGACCGCCCACGCCGCCACGGTCACGGGTATCGTCAGCAGCGGCAACGAGTACCGCTACCATGAGGACAAATCGCCGGTGTCCCAGTGGGGGCCGTACACCAGCAACAAGCTGAAGTATTTTACCCGGAACGACACCGGGGAGACTGTTCCGGCCTACTGCATGGAGCCGGAGGTGCGCTCCGCCAGCGGCGATTTGCAGTATTCCTCCACATCGTGGAGCGACCTGACGTGGAATCAGCGGTATGCTGTGACGCTGGCTATGGCCTACGGCTATGGCGGCAACTACGGCTTCGATATGCACCCGGACTGCGCGCAGCTTGCGACACAGGCGGTGATTTGGGAGTTCGTGTGCGGCTACCGCGGTACGACCTATCCGTACACCCTGTATGATACCACCTGCGCCAACCTGTTCCACTACGCCGGCGACGGCGTGCAGGAGGCGTATGACATCCTTATTGACCGCATCATGGGGCATGGCGTGATCCCCAGCTTTGCGGTGAAGTACCGCAATCAGCTTTCGGACGCCAATGCCATTACGCTGACATGGGACGGCAGTCAGTATGTGGGTACAGCCACCGATACCAATGGTGTGCTGTCGCAGTACTACTTCCGCGCCAACATCAGCGGCGTAACCGTCAGCCAGCGGCGTAATGTACTGACCGTGACGGCCACAAAGGACGCCGCAGCGCAGCTGAATGGTTATATCAGCAGCGACTACGGCTACGCACTGGATGTGGAGGGCACGGAGTCCGTGCTGCTGGAGCCCAGCAATGGCAGCAATTATCAGGCTTGCGCCGCGCTGACCTCATTGCCCGACCCGGTGTGGGCGTACATTCATTTTAAGGTCAAAATTGTGGAGGAGAAAGGCAGCCTGACCATCAATAAGGCGGACGTGGAAACCGGCAAGGCACTGGCAGGCGTGACCTATCGGCTATTTGATGGCAATGGTAAAAAGGTGGCTGACATGACTACCAGTGCGGACGGTAAGGCAGTGTTCAAGGATCTTCCACAGGGAAAGTACAGCTATCAGGAGATCAGCGCGCCCTCTGGCTATGTGGTGGACAACACCAAGTATCAGATCACCATTACGGCGACCGCGCTGAACATTACGCAAAAGAGAACCAACACGCCTTCCAAGGCCAGTATTGAGATCGTCAAGGTGGACGCTGATCACAAGACACCGCTGCAAGGCGCGGGCTTCCGACTGTATGATGCTTCTGGTAAACAGGTCGCGGAGGGCAACACAGACGTCAATGGTAAGCTGACCTTCTCCAACCTGCGGTTGGGTAGCTATACCTACAAGGAATTCAAAGCACCGGACGGATATGTTTTGGATACCACGGCGTACTCCGCTGTGCTGAACCAGAACGGGCAGGTGCTGAAGGTCACTCGCGAGAATATACCGGTCAAAGGCAGCATTGAGGTCTTGAAGGTGGACGCAGAAACCAAACAGCCGCTGGCCGGTGTGGTGTATCGTCTTTTCGCCGCCGATGGCAGCAAGATCGCGGATGGCACGACCGATGTCACCGGCAATGTGACGTTCTCCGGCCTGCGACTTGGCAAATACGTCTATCAGGAGATCAGCACCGTGGACGGCTATGTGCTGGACGAGACCAAATACGATTTCAGCCTGACCACAGCAAACCTCAATATCAAGGTCACTCGCGAGAACGCACCCGCTAAGGGCAGCATCACAGTCCGCAAGGTGGATGTAACGGGCAGCCCTCTCGCTGGTGCGGAGCTGATGCTGGAGACTTCCGCAGATGGCAAGACTTGGTCGGAGGTGGGCAAAATCACCACCGACAAGGCCGGTATCGCCAAGTGGAGCGACCTCAAGATCGGTGTGCAGTACCGCGTGACGGAAACCAAAGCTCCCGCAGGGTACACGCTGCTGACTGAGCCGCTGTTCACAGGAACGTTGGACAGCAATAACCGAGACATTACCATCACTGCCTGCAACAACGCAGGATTTGCCCTACCGTTCACGGGCAGTGCGGGAATTACAACCTATTTCGTGTTTGCGGCACTCATGCTTTGCATGGGTGTTTATTTTTGCAAAAAATCCAATTTTATGAAGGAGACAACCAAATGAAAAAGATCCATCGCGTATTGGCACTGCTCATGGCCGTTGTTATGGCTTTGGGCCTCATCACCACAGCGTTCGCAGAGCCTACCATCGACCCCAGCAAGAAAGCATCCCTGAGCATCTACAAGTACGACATCACCAAGGCCGGCAACGATGGCGCGTGGGACGCGGAGTCCTATGTTTCCACCGGCCTGCATGACGACGCAGTTATCGACAAGCTGAGCAAGTACGCCATTCAGGGCGTAGAGTTCACCTACCTTCGCGTCGCTGATATTGCCATGAACAATGAACTGGTGGATGGTCAGCGTCATGTGGGTGTGCTGTATGGCTTCGACAACAGTGACCGTAGCACCGCCGTCTTGTCTGCCATCGGCCTGACCAACGCAGACGCTCACAAGACTGAGGGCGGCGTCAACTACTACACCAGCGATGCTCTGAACAACAAACTGGCCGCTGCCCTGACCGCCAATGCCACGAACGTGAAGAACGCTCTGGAAACCGCCGTGAAGAACGGCGGCGTGGCTATGCCCGAAACGGATGCCACCGGCCACGCCTCTGCTGATCGGTTGGAGCAGGGGATGTATCTCGTTGTGGAGACTCGCGTCCCTGAAAACGTGACCTCCACCTGCAATCCCTTCTTCGTGTCCCTGCCCATGACCACCGTGGACGGTGCGGCATGGAACTACGATGTGACCGTCTTCCCCAAGAACCAGACTGGCAATCCTACACTGGATAAGACCGTGCGTGAAGCAAAGAACTCCACCGGCAAGAATACCGGCAGCCTGACCGACATTACTGACGGCTATGCCCACACCGCTACCGCTTCTGTGGGCGATGTTGTGGACTATCAGATCATCAGCACCCTTCCCACCATTACCTCCAAGGCTTCCAGCCTGAGCGAGTACACATACGTCGACACCATGTCCAAGGGTATCCGCTACAACAAGCAGGACGTGGTTATCGAGTTCTTCCGCGATGCTGGCTGCACCGACAAGATTGCCACCTGGGCGGAGAACTCCGGCAAATTTGCGGTAGGTTACGATGATACCGCCAACACCATGACCATCCGCATGACCGACACCGGCCTGCGTGAGATCAATGAGGCGACTACCGTGTATACCGACAGCGTCAAGCGTGGGTACTCCGACTGCGCCATGCGTATTACTTACGCCGCCACCCTGACCGCCGACGCCAAGATGGGCGATACCGACAATCCCAACGAGGTCGTGCTGACCTGGAAGCGTACCAACACGACTTACTTTGATACCCTAACGGATTGCTGCCATGTCTACACCTACGGCATTGACGTTCTCAAGCAGTTCTCTGACAACGGCGGCAATGTGCGGAACGTGAAATTCCGGCTGCACAATGACACCGACGACTGCTACATCATCGCAGACCTGAAGGATGGTGTGTACTACGCCAAGGGCTTTGCCACTAAGAAGGCTGACGCAACTACGTTCATTCCCAATGCACAGGGGCACATCGTGGTCAAGGGGTTGGAGGACGACACCTATTCTCTGACCGAAATTGCCACCGACAAGGGCTATGTGCTGCTGAGGGACGCGGTCAAGATCGTTATCAAGACCGCTGAGAACGGGCAGTGTGAGAAGTGCGGCGCGAAGCTGCTGACCGCCTCCGCCACCGTCAACGGCAAGGATGTCACCATGACCGATGGCAACGCCATCGTGCCGCTGACCGTGGTCAACAACCCCGGCTTCGACCTGCCCAAGACGGGCGGTTATGGCGTTTGGATGTATACGGTGGGTGGCGTCCTGCTGCTGAGCATGGCAGCGTTTATCGTCGCCAAGTCCCGCAAGCATAAGAGCGAGCAGTGAAACGCTGGATACTGGCGGCGGTTTGCGGTGCTGTGGCGCTGGGGCTTTTGCTTTACCCGCTGGTGGGAGAACTTTTAAGTGAAAAGTACCACTCCGATGTAGAAACCGCCTACACCGCCGCCATCAAAGACACTGACGATGCCGAGCTGACCACCCAGCGGCAGGCGGCGGAGCAATATAACGCCATGCTGTCCGGCGCAGCCATTGCAGAGGGAGGGGTTTCTGCCCCTCCCTTGCCGTATGCGGAACAACTCACGGTGGGAGGCGTCATTTGCTACATCGACATCCCCAAGATCAACGTATATCTGCCGGTGCAGCACGGAACGGGCGCGGAAACGCTTGAAAAGTCAGTCGGCCATGTGGTAGGGACTTCCCTGCCGGTGGGCGGCAGCAGTACTCACGCCGTGCTGTCTGCCCACAGCGGCATGGCGAGTTCCAAGCTGTTTTCGGACATCGACCAGCTTACAGAGGGCGATACATTTTACATCCATGTGCTGGGTGATACGCTGGCATACAAGGTAGACGCCATCCACACGGTACTGCCCACAGACACGAGCCTGCTGCAAATTGAGGATGGCAAGGACTATGTAACGTTGGTGACCTGCACGCCGTTCGGGGTCAATACCCACCGACTGCCCCGTCAATATATGCACAACAAGGAAAATGCCGTAACC
>UMGC01068751.1_pt1 | contig 48831 bp, 45 predicted proteins | sample 1965151 | NCBI WGS metagenome assembly UMGC01 (sample SAMEA4836061, study PRJEB28245) | human gut metagenome | biome: gut microbiome; material: fecal sample | place: Denmark | collected 2008 | reverse complement strand
TTATAAAGGAATAGGAGATGCTGATAAGAATACAAAGGCACAGCTTGCAAGAAGTGACTATATGCAGCACTATGGAATTGACAAAGATGCAAGATTTGTATTTGGGGACATCATGGAAGAGAAATTGAAAAAAGGAGAAAGTGCAGAGGCACTGACCGTAGAAGGACAGAAACCGGATGCAGTGATTCCCTATGAAGAGAACGGAAAGAAATGGTATTTTTGGTATTTTACAGATTTACAGAGTGATAAAGAAGGAAATAAGTTAGAGTATACGTTAAAGCAGTAGAAAAACGGGAGAAGCATATGAATACATTTTTTAGGCAAAAACTAACAAATAAAACGATTGACCTGTTAGAAAAAGTAGAAGATAGAAAAACAAGGGAAGAAGAGGAAGATTGTTTAATTTTAGAGTCACCGACTATTTTGGCTATAATAAGTCTGCCTGCGTTAATTATACTAGGAATTATAGTTCCGATCATTGCCATCCGAGAGGGGGACTATATATGGGGAATAATAGGTATGATCATATTTGGTGGAATGTGCAGTTGGCTGACAGGATATTCCTTATTTTGGAAAGTTGTGATAGATCATGAAAAGGTCGAATATCATAGTTTATTTTTTGGAATAGGGAGAAACTATCCGCTAAAGGATATCACAAGGGTATGTTATAATGAAATTGAAGAAATAGAGGTATATAAGGGAAAACGTAGGGTTTTTAAGGTGTCTAGTGGTACTTACGGAATGGATGAATTAGTAGAGTGGTTTAGGAAGGAAGGAGTTTTAGTAGAGGATGATACTCCCAGAGAAGAATATTACAAGGTAATGTTGCATACAGAAAAAGCATGGTTTTACATAATTGTATTAAATGTATTAGCATTCACTCCGGCAATAGTAGTTATCTTATATTATATGCACAGAGATATTCCATTAGAAACAACAAGAGAAGTGTTTGAAGCAATTGTATCCTATATAGTGATGATAGGCATGTATATAGCAACGTGGGTAGCAGTTGTCGGAGAAAAAACTTTTTATCTAAAATATCAGGATGGAAAATATAGTTATCATCATTGGTTTCGTGAAGAAAAAACATTTGAATTAGATGAAAGAATCACTTATAAAGCAAGGGAAGATGGAATTGTTATATATCAAGATAACAAACGATTATTTTTAACCTCTCATGGTTATACAAATGCAGAGTTCTTTGGCAGAACTTTATTAGAAAAAAATATCAAATGTATTAAAGGAGAGCAGTATATGGAAAAATATAGGGATAAGGATTAGGAAGAGATATGAAAAAACTTTTAAATGTAATAAAGAAGATAATCTGCGTGTTTGGTGGGATTATTTTGATCCTGGTTATACAGGCAAGTATTTCATCCATTTTACGTCTGATTAATCCAACAGAAGAAGATCCAGAAGAAAAGAAAGAATTGGAAGTAGAGGCTGTATATACGGGAGGGGGGACATTTAGTCTAAATACAGAAGAAGAACGGCTGAAGGGAAAAAAATTTTATCCAACCATACAGGAAGCCGTTGCGGGTTCTGCGATAGGGAATGAGCAAGGAGAGGAGTATCAAAAAGGTATAGATCATGTCATTGCAACTTTTGAAAATAGTAATTATGTAATTATGCTATGTCAGTCATGCAAAGGAAATAGTGAGGTTTGTAGGGCGTGGGTCAAATTAAAAAAAGAGAAAATAGATGGTAAAGACCGATATGCCTTTCTGGAAACACATCCGGTTACGATGTTTAGAAAGAACCGGTCCACAAAGTATAGTGAGTATGATATGGTAGGTTATGATTTATGGACCGGGGATTATTATATGCAGGATCTTAGTGCCTATTCCAAAGAAAAAAGATTCGCAAGCGGTGATGTGATGAAGTATGGTTTAAGAGAGAATGAGAGCATAAATAAGCTGACGGTGGAAGGACAGAAACCGGATGGAATCGTAGAATATAAAAATTTCGGTGAGGTCTGGTATTTTTGGTACTATACAGATTTAAAAAGCAGGAAAAAAGGTACTGAATTGAACTATACATTAGGGGGAAAAGACAATGAATAAGAGTAAGGGAAAAAAGGCAGGAAAAATATGTGAAAATATCTTATTCGTGATTGGAATTTTAGGGATAGTCATTTTATATTGGTATGACAGGTCCATCACTTTAGACCCCAACATAAAAGAATCCTATACCGGTGAATACCCGCGTTATGTTAGTGAGGTTAATTGCATATATGGCAGGGGATGAGATAGAATTTAAAAGGATAGTACAGGAAACAGTATATGGAGCAATTTGTGGAGCAATTGGAGGAGTAGAATCTAAGGTAATAAAGGTAAGGGTAAGTATGCTAGTGGACGTTGTAAATAGTATTATAAAAGAAACTATTTTAGAAAAAAAGCATCCTAATGAAAAAATATTGGGAACAGCATTGTTAAATGCAGCAGAAAATCAGCTGATATCTGTTCTTTGGAACCATAAATGTGGTGATGATAAAATCTATAAAGAGGTGCGAAATGCGGCAAAAGATAAAGCTGATGCAGCAGAGCTAACGTTAAAAACAGTAAAAAAGGAGACAAAAGATGTAATGGGAAAACAATTCAAAAAACTACAAAAAAAGATATATCAGGATGATACAAGACTATTTTGGGATAGTATTTTGGATTTTGCGAAAAAAGAGAATCTGTATGTCGCAGAAAATACGATTTTATGGAAGAAAGTAAAAAAATCAACTATGAAACAACTTAGAAAGTCTGTTAGAGAGGATATTATCATGAATGGAGGGTGTCCGGCATAGGAGAAACATATGAATCTATATATTAGGGAAAAAATTACAGGGAGAATAATAAATCAATTAGAAGTGATAGAGGAAAAAAGAATGCGAGAAGAAGATGATGAAGACTGTCTGGTAATAACATCCCCAACTTTTTTAGTGATATTTGGTATGATAGGTCTGGCATTAGGAGTTATCCCCGGAGTACTCTGCATTCGGGAAGGGGATTATCTTTGGGGATTGGTAGGAATCACCTATCTAGGTGGAATTGGCGGCTGGCTGACAGGATATTCCTTATTTTGGAAAGTTGTGATAAATCATGAAAAGGTCGAATATCATAGTTCCTTTTTTGGAATCCGAAGAAGCTATCGGCTAAAGGATATCACAAAGGTATACTATGATGAAGTTGGAAATTTAAAGATATATAAGGGAACCCGTAAAGTATTTACGATAGAGAGTGGTACATATGGAATTGATGACCTAGTAGAATGGTTTGCAGAGGAAGGGGTTTTTATAGAAGATTGCACACCTAGAAAAGATTTTTATAAAGTGCTGAAGCATCCGCAAAAAGCATGGATAGAATTTGTAGCAGGTGAATTAGTAGTCATGTTAGGTCTTTTGTTGGTTGCATATATTATATACAGAGATTTTCCTTTAGATACTACGAAAGCAGTATGGGAAGTAATTGCAAGTGAAGTCTATTGTATAGGGAATTGTGTGTTGCTATTAATATTAATTGTTAGAGAAAGAGTATTTTATCTACAATATCAGAATGGCAGGTATAGCTATCATTGTATGTTCCATGAGGAGGAAACATTTGAATTAGATGACAGAATCACTTATAAGGCGGTAGAAGATGGCATCATTATATATCGTGATGAAAAGCGGTTATTTAAAATCTTTCATGGTTATGCAAATGCAGAGTTCTTTGGCAAAACGTTATTAGAAAAAAATATCAAATGTATTAAGGGAGAGCAGTATATGGAGAAATATAGAGATAAAGAAGAGAGTGATGCGGAAATATAAAAAATAATAACATTACAAAAAAATTATTTTAGTCTGCTATAATTTTCCACCAAACAGCAAATACTCATACCAAACAATAGTTTAGTGAGGGTATGTGTCATGAGAACATTTCAGGAATTATATCAGGATATTTTAGAGCAGGAGATAGGCAAGGGAAGAAAAATAACAGGTGACTACAATCCTGTGCATATGGATTGTCTGTTGCATCCGGAACAGTATGCGCCGGTGATTGCGGCAGAAAGCTGTGTGTCCTGCGAGGATGAGCGGGCATGCATGAATAGCTGCGTTTTTGATGCGATTGAGGAGAAAAACGGTGAGATTCATATTAACGCAGAAAAATGCACTGGTTGTGGAGAATGTATAGATGTTTGCAAATTAGAGCGTATTACAGCGAATAAAGATGTACTTCCGGTCATACAGGCAGTACGAAGCGGAAAAAAAGATGTCTATGTGCTGATCGCACCGGCATTTACAGGACAGTTTGGCGAAAAAGCAACACCGGGGCGGCTGCGGACAGCTTTTAAAGCTATTGGATTTAAAGGAATGGTAGAGGTTGCCGTTTTTGCGGATATTTTAACATTAAAGGAAGCATTGGAATTTGAGCAGCATGTACAGAAAAAAGAGGACTTTCAGTTGACAAGCTGCTGTTGTCCGGTCTGGATAGCCATGATCAGAAAAATTTACTCTGAACTGGTGCCACATGTGCCGGGGGCAGTGTCTCCTATGATTGCAGCCGGGCGTGTAGTCAAAGAATTATATCCGGATGCAATGACCGTATTTGTGGGTCCCTGTATGGCGAAAAAAAAAGAAGCAAGAGAAGAGGATATTGCAGATGCGGTGGATTGTGTGCTGACCTTTCAGGAGGTACAGGATATTTTTGATGCAGCGGGAATTCAGCCGGAGCTCTTAAGTGAGGATGAGAAAGAACATTCTTCTAAGGCAGGGCGAATTTATGCAAGAACAGGCGGGGTTTCGGAAGCAGTAAAAAAGACCGTAGAGCAGATAGATCCGGATAAAAAAATTCCGGTGATCCCAGAGCAGGCAGATGGTGTTCCGGCATGCAAAAAGCTGATAGAACGGATTCAAAAGGGTGAGACAGAGGCTAACTTTTTTGAAGGAATGGCATGCAATGGCGGATGCGTCGGTGGTCCTAAGATCATCATCAAAAAAGAAGAAGGAAAAGAGCGGGTAGATGCCTATGGGGATGAAGCACAGTATAAAACCCCGTTGGAAAACCCGTTTGTGTTAGAATTATTAGAACGTCTTGGTTACGATTCCGTAGAAAATTTTTTAGAAAACAGCGAAATTTTGACCAGAAATTTTGGAGAGTAAAACGGCTCTCCATTTTTTTCGTCATTTTTCACATTGACAGATGCAGGTCTGTATTTTATAATCAAAAACACTCAAGGGAGATTTCTACTCCTTTGGATTTTATCCCAATCAAAATTTTCTTATCAAAATCAAATTAGAATCAAATTATTCCAACAGATCAAAAAAATCAGGGAGGCAAAATGTATGAGAACATTAATTGAAGAACACGGTGGTGCGATTGCAACAGCAGCAATTGTAATCATTATTATTGCCGCAATTGTAGCATTAGGACAGACCGGACATTTGCAGACCGTATTTACCGCATTGATTGATACATTTACAAAGAAAGCACAGGAGGCAGCAAATTTTTAGAGAAAACTTCATAGGAGAATCGTATGAGAGAACAGTTATCGCTGTCAGATATCCAGTATGGTCCGTTTCTGCCCTTTTTGCGGAAAAAGGATGTTACGGATATTGATTATAATGGCAGAGAATTGTGGATCAGGGATATCCACAACATCAGGCACAAAGTAACGGATGAAAAGATCAGACAGCACTTAAATGAAGAATTTATTCAGTCTTTTGCCACGAATGTTGCAAATTTAGTCGGCAAAAATTTAACACCGACAGATAATGTCATAGAGGCAGAGACAGAAGAACTGCGGATCACTGTCATCCATGAATCTGTTGCATCGACCGGCACCTGTATCTGTATCAGAAAAACACCTCCGGTACAGAGAATTACACCGAAAAAAGCGTTAGAAGAACATTATTGTGAAGAAAAAGTATTGCATTTATTGGCAAATTGCGTCAAAGCAAAGTTAAATATGGTCTTTTGTGGAGAACCGGGAGTCGGGAAAACGGAATGTGCCAAATTTTTGACGGCATTTATTCCACCTGAGCAGAAAGTGATCACCGTAGAGGACACCAAAGAGGTACATTATCGGGAGATCAATCCGGAAAAGGACTGTGTAGAGCTTAAAGTGAATGAGTATTTTTCTTATAATGACGCAATGACAGAGGTGCTTCGCATGACACCGAACCGTGTCATGTTATCAGAAGCACGTTCCACGGAAGTAAAGCAGTTAGTAGAGTGCTGGACTACCGGAATTACGGGATTTACGACACTTCATACGGATGATGTGAGGAAGATCCCGGATCGTATTTTAAATATGATGCCAAGCCGTCAAGATGCAGAGAGATTAGAAAATGATATCTATGTCGGAATGGATGTCGGTGTCCTGTTAGAGACAAGGAGTTCCGGGGAGGAGGGAAAACAGGAACGTTATATCAGCCAGATTGGATTTTTCTCCAGAGAAGATGGAAAAAATCGATGTGTCTTAGCGGTGCAGGGAGGCCAGCTCATAGAGCAGCAGGAGTCGGAGTTTTTACCGGAGGACATAAAGAGAAAAATGGATAAAGCAGGGATTACAGATGTATTTTACTGTGAACAGCTGCAAAAAATGTTAGAAGAAGAGGGAATGGTGTATGAAAAAAATGTGGACGATTAAAAATGCCGCAGTCGCCGTTTTAGGAGCATTATTTCTTGGGGGAATCTGTAAACTTGGAATTTTTTTCAGTGTGATGCTGGGAATCAGTCTTTTTCTTTTGGTTCCCGGAATCATGTCGGGATTGCAAAAAGAGAGAGAATCGTCGGAACGTTTTCTAGAGGTTTGTATTTATTTAGAGCAGATGGAGGGAGCGTATCGAAAAAACCGAAGGATCTACCAGTCTCTATTAGAAACTGAAATGCTTTTTAGGGATGGAAAAATGAAAGAAGTGTTACAGAAGGCAGTGAGGGAGTATGAAAAGGAAGATGCGGGGGCAGATGTATCGAAAAAAGCACTTTCTATCATAGAAGAAGCCTATGGATGTGAACAGATGGAATTAATGCATGATTTCTTTTTAAGAAATGAAGCACGGGGCGGAAATCCTGAAAAAGCCATCGGCATTTTAGACAAGAGGAGAAATGCATGGATTGAAGCTACGGAAAAATGTATGAGTGAGAAGAAAAATATGCTGATCTCCGTGATCCTGTCTACCGTGATCCTTTTCATTGTTTCGGAAGCGCTGATGTTTTTCCTGCCAAATGAGATGAATGTTATGACAAAGATGCCGGAAAGATTTGCAGTCGTGATAGAGATAAGCTGTTTATTATGTCTGATACGCCGTGCGATCAAAAAAAATGCAGCAGACTGGTTAGAAAAAAATAGTGAAAGACCGGAAAAGGACATCAAAAGGGAATATCTTTTTATTGAAAATTATGATGCAAAACGAGCATTATTCTCCAGTATCAAGTGGGCATGCCTGCCAGCAGGTCTGATGCTTCTAAGTTATCTTTTGAGCAAATCTTTTTTGAGTTTTGCCATAGGATTTCCAATTACAATTCTGATGTTGAATCAACATAAATTAGACTATGCACTTAAGAAAAAAAGAATCAAAAAAGAGGTTGAGCGGGATTATCCGAAATGGCTGTTAGGCGTTATCCTGTTTATGGAAACGGAAAGTGTACAGGGAGCAGTCTTTAAATCGAAGGATACCGCACCGAATATTTTAAAATATCCGTTAGAAAAAATGTGGGAAACATTGCAGAAATTTCCTACAAAACCGGATGCGTATTTTCAGTTCTTAGAAGATTATGATGTGCCACGAGTACATGAAAGCATGAAACTGCTCTATGCAATATCAACCGGAAAAGGCGGAAATACAAAAGAACAGATGCTTCAGATCGTAGAAAAGAACAATACCATGACGATGCAAAGTGAACGGATGAAAAATGATAACAAAGTTGCAGGAATGATGGGATATCTGTTTTATCCGGTTCTTCCGGTCGGAGTAAAAATGATGGCTGACATGCTCCTTATGATGCTTACATTGTATCAGAACATGGGACAGGTATTATGATTTTTATGCAGTAAAAGGAGAAAATAATGGATACTGTGATCAAAGGTTTTTTAGGAGTATTTATTTTTGCAATGATCGTCTATTTATCAGCAGGATTGATCTCGGCAGAGATGGATACTCATGCAGCAAGGAGTTATATGGATAGTGCAAAAAAGGAAATTGCAGAGTCTAATATGTCCCCAACCGTGATCACTGCCGTACAGGAACAGGCAGCAAGAAATGGATATCAGATGCAGATCACAACATATGGAGATGTTTTAGAGACAGATGGCGTAGAACTTAAGATGACCTATCATTATAAAATTCCAATTTTAGGAGTGGATCAGACACACATGGAAAGGGGATATGTAAATTAATGGAAAATTTAATCAAACAAAATGGCGAAACACTGGTATATATAGCATTGTTTCTTCCGATCATAGGTGGATTCGCAGAGGTATTAAAGGTGCTTAGCAGTTTATAACAAGGGGGATGGAACATGAAAGAATTTATGAACCAGCATGGTGAAACAGTTCTTGCAGGAACTGCAGCAGCATTGGTGATCAGCAGTTTTGCAGGAATGGTATTTGGAGGAGGATTTTCGCGTATGGCACATATTTTTTCTTCCTGGCTTTACGGGTAAGGAGACCAGCTATGAAAAAAATAATACAGTTGATCGGTGGAGCTTTCGTTGCCGCAATCTTAGTGATTGCGGTAACTGTTATTTATCAAAATCAAATTATCCCAAGACTAAAAACGGATGCTTTTAAAAATACAGAAAAGGAAACGGATGTTAGGGACGAAAGAGCTTTTTATGAAGCAGTATCGTATCATCCGGTATTTGAATATACAGGAGGAACAGCACAAAAAACAGTAATAGCATATGACGAAAATAATCAGGCAACAGCAGCTTCCGTAGAATATTCCGTATTAAAAGATATCTGTGTTACAGATAAAAAAGATGACTATGAAAAAACACTTGCCGAAGCCGTGGAGGAAAACCGAATCCGTAACATTGAGGTTACGGTAAGCACACCGGACAAAGAAGAGACCCTGGATGCTTCCTATGATAAAGAAAACCAGACCCTTACCTTTACAAAAAGCGGTATCTATTTAGTAAAGGTAACAGGAAAAGATGCATACAACAACCGGGCAGAAACCGAGTTTTTAGTTCCGGTGGAAACACAGTGGAAATCAGAAAAGAACGATAACCGGTAAAAAGGAGGGAAAGATCCATGAAAAATATCGTGATCGGCGTGGCATCTGCCATCGTACTGGTGCTGCTGCTGTTCTGCATTTACACGTTGCAGGGGGATGCGACCAGAAAAACGGAATCCTCCGATTCCATTACACAGGCAATGGAGAATGCGGCAGCAAAGATGACAGAGGATGAGGAAGTGTATACCGGCAATGAAGAGTTCCGGACAGCCTTTGTGCAGAACCTGATGCTCCAGTTAGACTCTGCTTCTGATGTCAAAGTAAAGATCTTAATGTCAGATTACCAAAAAGGACTGATACAGGCAGAGGTCACACAGCATTATAAAACTCCCCGTGGAGATGGAAAGGATGTTACGCAGACCAGGACCATTCTGGTAGAGAAGAACAAAAAGAACCCATAGGGAAAGGAGAGAGGAATCCATGAAACGAAAAGCGGTTGTAAGATTATTAGCCGGAACCTTATGTACTGCCACCATGGCAGGAAGCATCCTGCCGGATGTGGCGGTGGCATATGCAATGGAAAATCCGGTGGAGACAGTGGAAACAGCACCACAGGAAGAAACATCGGATACAGTATTGGCAGCAGATAAAAAAAATGAAGCAGAGACACCGGAAAATACGGCAGATCCCGTAGACAGTGCTCAGGAAAAAGAAGATCCGACTGCCATAGATATGGAAGCGAAAGAAAGCGAAGCGTCAAAAAATAAAAAGGAAGATGGAAAAACAGGACAGACAGATTCCGGGGATCAGGAAAAACAGCCGGTACAGGAATCCGGCGGTGCGGCAAATGATTTTAAAGTGGAGAAAAAGACAAAAAAGAAATCCGAAAACAGCACCGATAAGAAGAAAACGGAAAAGGGAAATGATTCACGAACAGAGCAGAACGAAGTAAAACCTCCGGTGGAGGAAGTCTTTGATGAAGGATACGCTGCTTCCTGCAAGACCTATAATGACATTTTAACAAACCTTTCCTTTGCGGAGGACAGTACCGTACAGGATACGGCAAAATTCTTTGTGGATGAATGCAAGGAAGATCTCAAAAAGTTAGCAGATCCGAAAAGAAATTTAAGTGCCTTTTTAGACGGCAGCTATGAGGCTGCCATCAGAGCGGAAGAAGGAGAAGACGGATCACAGAATACCGAAAATGTAAGACCGACCGAACTGATCACACAGTATGAAGTGAGCAAGCCGCAACTGGAGGAGGTCATTGCCTGCTTAAATACCTTTGTGACAACCGATCATGAAACGCCGGAAGAAAAGGAAGCGGCATTACAGGCAGCATATGAAACACTGGATGCCTACTTAAACGCATCCAATGCCTGCCGTCCGCAGGTGTCATTGGAAACGCAGGAAAACGTATCCGTGCCGCTGGCAGCAGAAAAGACCGTCACAGAGAACGGAGTGCAGGCATTTGGCTGGAAGTATGACGATTCCTATACCAGTAAGACCGTCACAAGCATGTCAGATATCCAGAAATACGCTAAGAGCGGTAAAAAATACATCCTTAAGCTGAATAAGAATATCAATATCTCAAAGCAGATCAATGTGATGAATAACACCAAACTGGTCATCGTAAGTACCGGAAGTGATAAGTTCTCCTTAAAGGTCAATAACATGAGTAAAGACCCAAATACCTATTCCGATATGTTCCGTGTGGAAAAGGGTTCCTCCCTGACACTGGGGGATAATGAGAAAAACGGAAAACACGGTGTCATTTTGGATGGAAGAGGCATAGCACACATGGGAAGACTGGTCTGCGTGGAAGTCGGCGGCAGCTTAAACATCTATCCGGAAACGGAGATCAAAAACAACAACAGCATGGACGGACGCGGAAGCGGAATCATTAATAAAGGAACCATGATGATGTATGGCGGTACGATCAGCGGCAATAAATTTGCCACAACGGAAAAGAATTTTCAGGAAGTCAACCTCAAAGACGATGATGATAAGACCTACTGCCATGGAGGAGGACTCAGAAACGATGGAAACTGTACCATCAAGGATGGTACGATCAGCGGCAATACGGCAGCTACCGGGGGCGGTATCTATACCACGGGACCGGATTATGAGTCCGATCAGAAGGAAGCCGTCCTTAAGATCACAAAGTGCAAAATAGAAAACAACAAAGCACTTGGTACGGACCGTGGAACCGGAGGCGGTATCGTGGTCGGTTCCTATATGGGATCTTACTACGACAAGACCTTAAAAAAGAACGTACCGTATGTAAAAAACGGTGGAACGCTGATCATTGACGGAGGAGGTAATAATGAAGTCCATATCAGCGGCAATACGGCAGGAAACGGAAGTTTCGGAATCGCCGGCGGTATCATGAACAACGGATATGCGGATATCCAAAACTGTATCATTGAGAATAATCAGGCATCCAGCAAGGGTGCGATCAAAAACGGCTCTTATGATCATACAAAACCGGATATCATCTATAATGGAAAGTCCCACCATGAAGGAACGATGAACCTGGATAGTGTCAGCATCAGGAACAACGTGGCAAGGGAGACCGGGGCAGATGGAACTCCAAGCAGCTCGGCAGTTGGAAACCATGGGAACATGACCATCAAAAACAGCAACATCCATGACAATACCTCAAAAGGACTCGCCAACTGCGGCACCGAAACAGGTCAGCCTGTCACACTGACCGTACAGGATACGGAGATATATAGAAATAAGTCAGACGGCATCCATGCCTACGGTGAAAAGTCCGGTGCCGTGATAGACGGATGTAACGTACACGATAACTCCGGTCATGGCATCCGCAACAGCAGGACACTGACCTTTTCGGGAGGTACAACGACAAGTGAGCAGAACGGAACGGAAAATAAATTTTATTACGGGTTAAAAAATAATGCAGGCGGTGATATCAAGATCCGGACCGGATTAAACATCACAAAGAGTGCATCGAACGGTATCAGCAATGCAGGAAGCATCATCCTTGCAGCAGGAAATACCCTGACCGTAAAAGAGAACAGTATCGGTATCAGCAACACCGGAACCTTTAAGGCAGACGGAACACTGGATGTACAAAAGAATACCGGAACAGCCGTAAAGAACAGTGAGAACGGAACGTTTGACCTCAACAGCAATTCCACCATCGTAAACACCATGGCAGACGGAACCGCCATCATCAATGAAGGAAAAGGAGTCTTTACGGTAAAGAGCAAAACCAAACCGATGATCAGCGGAGCAGGTAAGGGTATCAGCAACAGTGCCACCTTCCACTATAACGGGAACGGAACCGTAACGGGAGACAGTGATAATGGCATTTATAACGGCAGTACCGGTGTATTAAACGTAACAGGCGGTGTGGATGTTACCGGTATGCAGAAACCGGGCATCAGCAATGCGGGAACTGCCACCATCTCCGGAATGGCAAGAGTGCGGAGTGCCAGCAAAACGGCATTGTCCAACGGTAAGACCGGAACCTGCACCATCAGCGGAAAGGCTAAGTTCCAGTATCTAGGTGGAGCAATCGGAACAGTCAACAATAAATCCATCTATAACGAAGGTCGCCTGATCAATACCTCGGCTGCAACCTATCTGTCCTCAAACAACAATTCCGTATTACAGAATGGTACGTTTGAGATCTCTTCGACAGCAAACCATCCGAAGGATTTATGTATCTACCTCTATGAGCAGAAATTCGTTACCGTTACCGGGACGCTCAACAGCGTCAACTACTTACAGCCAAAGAACCGGAAGGCAGGAAGAAAGGTGGCACAGGCATCCTATGCAGGAGCAGATGGCAGTACGATCCTAAATAAGCTGGCATTAACGGATGAGAGCAGGTTCTGCTTAAGGAGCGGAAAGACACTGAACCTACAGAAAGCCAATGCCGCATTAAAGGGAAGTGGGATCAATGCATCTGACCTGACGGCAAAGGATGTCATCTTAAGTGAAGCCGTACAGGTTACATACAAAAGCGGATTAAATGCAGACATCGCATGTACCATGCCAAAAACACAGGATACCTACTGGTATGAGGATGTAAAGGTAAAGGCATCCGTAAATGTAAACGGAAAAGAGAGCATGAAGCCGTACATTCAGGATAAGGCACAGAGAAACATCTATCAGTTCCTCGGATGGTATGATAAGAACGGTGTGCAGCGTTATGATCCGGTGACGGATCAGTGGTATGACCCGGAAACCAGGAAATGGTCCAAAGATTATACCTACAGCGGTGCTAAGGACCTTGTCCTGACGGCAAGATGGGAAAAATCCTACAACATCGCCTACCACGGAAACGGTCAGACCGTGGGGGATGACTATACACAGGCAAAGGATAAGAGCCTGATCATCTCTGATACGGAAATGTATAAGTTCGACGGAAAGTTCTACAAGGGACTGGTCGGGGAAGATACGTTCCAGAGGACGGAAACATACAAAAAGGATGAAAACGGAAACCTTCTGGATAAAAACAACAAAACCGTAACCGATGAAAGACATGCGGCAAAACTGACGAGCTTAAACCCGGACACCGGAAAGGAAGAACCGTGTGAGGAGCAGTACAGTGTGAAGGAGTGGGGAACATCTGCAAATGCTTTAAAGAAAAATGCAGCAGATGAAACATTTGAATTGAATACAGAATACCGTACCAGTGCTGTTTACCAAAGTGCATTAAATACCACGAATGACAAAGGCGAAAACCTCTGCATTACCTACGATGCACCGGATGACATGGTGAAAAAGGGCAGGGAAGAAAAACCGGCAGATAAGCTGACACTTGGCGTAAAGAAACAGGATGCTGCCATTTATGGTGCTTCACAGGGAAAAATGACCAGCGGGACATGGCTGAACATGTATGCCGTATGGGACAAGTTCCCGCAACTGGATGCCTACAACCGTTACTTTACGTTAAAACAGGCAGAAAACGGAGAGATCACAACGGAAGCACTGCTTACCACCCTGCGTTTTAAGGACGAGGAAGATACAGACGGCAGGTACCTGTATTCCAAGGATTACGAGTACAACAAAAAGGAAAACTGCCTGATCATCAAAGGAAAAGACGGTGCCACCTTAAAGCTCCGTGCGGAAACAGACATGGACAGCCTTAAGGAAACCGGAAAGAGCACCATCCGCTACACCTTAACGGATTCCGCAGGAAACATCACGACCAAGGAGGTAGAGTGCCGGATCGTGGATACCTCGGATATCCAAAAAGAGTATGACACCTATGTACGTTTCATCAGCCCGAAATACTACAAAAAGAACGGTGCATATGTTTCTAAGGAGAACGGAGGACTGGAGGAAAACTCCATCTGGAAAACGGACCCGGAGTATGCAGCATTGTTAGACAAAGCCATGAGCAATGAAAAACGCGGCATACAAAAAAAGAGTGTCCGTGTATTCGGTGTGAAGTTTGAAGCAGATGATCCGGGAAGCGGAACATGGGACCATGTGGAAGAAACATGGGAGTTCACACATGAACAGGTAAGATCCGTGGATGACTTTGTAGATCAACATGGTTACATGAACTATAAGGAAAAGGACGGATTAAAGAAATTCCGTGAACAATACAAAGACTGTATCAAGTAGTACAGAAAATGCCGGGTGCTGCGTATGCTGCATCCGACATTCCGATAGAGCCGCCTCATCATGGGGCGGTTTTATTATTATGATCGTTTATTTTTCTGCTATTCTTTGGCTATCTTTTATCTATCCCGTTTCTATCCTCATGCTATCCGAAAACTATAATTTCCTTTACATGCCACAATCCCGCAAAAATCAAGGGTTTTGTGGATTTTAGTTGACACAATCATTATGCTATTTTACAATTATAAAATATGTATAAAATAGCTATAATATAACTATTTTATATTGAAAAAAAGTATAAATAATGGTAAAATATATTTAGAAATAAAGGAAATACAAAAACTACATTTTTAAAATATATATTTTGTAGAGGATTTCAATTATGAAAAAAAGAGTTTTAGCATTGATCTTAGCATCGGTGATCACCTTGACAAATGGTAACATCGCATTTGCAGCGGAAGCAGACAATGAAAATACAACAGATACAATGGTTATGGAAGAAGCTGTAGGAGAAAGCACACAGCCAAAACAGGAAGAAGATACCGAATCTGAAGAACCGGAAAAGGTTGCGGAAGATGATCCGGCAGAAACTGAAACCGTAGCGGTTACAAGCATTGATACTACATCAGAAAACATTACTGTAGAAACATCGGAAGATGTACCGGAGCAGGGTTACACTAAAAGTGGTACTTATGGCGAAAATATCACATGGAATTTTGATGAAGCTACAGGTACTTTGACATTTTCAGGTAGCGGAGATATGGCAGACACACCGGCTGGAGAATTTACTCCATGGGAAAAAAACTTCCGCACAGAAGTGAAACACATCATTATCAATGATGGTATTACGAACATTGGTATGAATGCTTTTTATACGATTGAAAAAGCTGAGGATATTTACATTCCACAAAGTGTAACTGTCATTAAAGGTGGTGCCTTACAGGGATGTAAAAGTATAAAAGAACTTCGTTTACCAAATAGTTTGACGAATATCGGTGTAAAAGCATTTTTCTTTATGGATTCCTGTAAAGGCTTCTATATTGACAATCCACAAACAGGCTATTATACAGAAGATGGTGTGTTGTTTGGTAATAGGACTTTAATAACATATCCGCAGGGAAATGAAAGAACCTCTTATCGGGTTCCATATGGTACGGAAAAACTGGAAAGATTAGCATTTACTAATACTCCTTATTTGCAGACAGTGTATATCCCGGAAACTATGACAAAATTAGATTCTCAGATGTTTTATAATGATTCCTCAAGGTCCGTCCATATGAGAAATCCATTATATATTTATTTTCTTACAGCAGGAAAAACCGTAGACATGAATGGTTCTGTTTTTCAAGCTTTGCCAAGTGGTTCTAAGATTTATGTAAAGAATCAGGAGTCTTGCAATCAGCTTAACAGTGGCAGTGCCTTTACAAATAAAGAGGATGTTAAAGCAGAAGTTTATCAGCAGACGGAACCATACTCCGCATACGAAGCATTAAAAAAGACCTATGCAAATGGTACCTACAGATTAAATTCCGGAAGAACTACCCTGTTTCGTTATGAAGCAGCAGATGCACCGACTGCAAGAGATACAACTGCATGGACTTCCAACAATACAGATATTGCAATCTCTCCGGATGGAATGGGATATATTACCGGCGGCACCAAACCGGGAACAGCCACCATTACCGTTACAAGGGAAGATAAAAAAGACTCTTTCAGCTTTACGGTTGTGAACGTGGTCCCGACTACAAGCACAGAGCTTTATCATCAGGCAGACGGGAAAAAGCAGGTATTAGGAAACAGCCTGTGCATCCATACGGGAAAAAGTGATACGGTCAGATTACAGACCGTACCGGAATTAACCACGGCATTGGCAGGAAAGGTTACATGGACTTCTTCAGACAGTTCCAAAGTCAACGTGAAAGCAAGCGGAACATACAATGAAAACGCAACCCTTTCCCGGAAAGCAGCAGGAGATGTTACCGTAACGGCAGCCATGAAAGATGAGAATGGTAAAGAAATCAAAAAAACGTTTCAGATTATCGGAGATAAGAGTACCGAATACTGGTATGCTATTGTAGATGATGATGACCGGGTATGGGTGACAGATTCCACACCGGTAGAACCAAAAGTTGAAGTAAGAGACAGTAACAGTAATGCCGTATTACGGGAAGGCATAGATTATACATTAAGCTACCATGATAACTTCCTTCCACAAGGAGAGAATGACTGGTGGGGATATGTAACCATTTACCCGATTGGTGCATACAACGGCAATCCATCTATAGAAAATGCGTTTGTAATCTGTCGTGACGAACAGCCGGATGATTCCAAAAACTCAGACGATCATCAGAAAACGGATGATAGCAAGAAAACTCCGGATTCACAGAATCCGTCCACTACCAATAAACTGAAAAAGCAGAAGATCACAAAGGTATCTTCCACATACAAAAAATCAGTCGGACAGAGTTTTACCTTAAAACCAAAAGCCAAGGGCAAGATCACCTATAAGACCGGTAACAAGAAAGTTGCAACGGTCAACAGCAAAGGAAAAGTAACCGTAAAGGGAACCGGAAAGGCAACCATCACGGTAACGGCAAAGGCAACCTCCACCTACAGCAAGAGCGTGAAAAAGATCACGGTCTACGGTGTACCGAAAAAACCGGAAATGAAGAAACTGACCGCCGGAAAGAAGAAATTCACGGTACAGTGGAAAAAAGACAAAAAGGCTGACGGTTATCAGGTGCAGTATTCCACGGACAAAAAGTTCAAAAAGAACGTAAAGAGTGTGAATGTATCAAAGAAAAGCACAAAGGCAACCGTAAAGAAGCTGAAAAAGGGAAAGACCTACCGGGTAAGAGTACGTTCCTATAAAAAGATCAACGGAAAGAAATACTACAGCGGATGGGGCAAAGTAAAATCCGTAAAGGTGAGATAACAGGACAATTTGCACAGAATTTTTTTGACAAATATCCAGTTGCGTGATAATATGATAGTAGAAAAGGGTACTGCCGATAGACGGTTAGTCCACATACTTATTGATTACAAAATAACCGTTCAGTTTGCAGGCTGGGGCGGTTATTTTTGTGATTTATTGCATCCAATGGAATATCCAAGTCCGAAAGAGGTCAGGCATAAGCTGATGACTGCAATCAGACCTACAAGTGTCAGCATTGGCATCCCCTCCTTTCAACAGATTCCCGTTCAGGTTTCTATGTAATCAGAGGGTCACAGTCCCTCTGTAGAAGGACTAACCGCCTACCGTTATGGCAGTACCCATAATGTAATTATAGCAGTTTTTGACAGATTTTTCCATATTTTTAGATGTAACTTTCATTTCCATTTTCTTTATTTTTAAACTTATAGACTTCAATCGGTTTAAAGTCTATCTGCCTGCAACCAATCAGCTGCACATTGTGTAATGTCTTTTATTTTTTCCAAACAAAATTACCCCACTATTAAAAACTGTATAACAGCTTCCATGTACCGGGTATCCTCCGATACATTTTCCGGATTTTTCGACTTTCTTAGGTTAATCAAAAATTGTGTTACTTTAAAATCGCACAAAAACAAAGAGATTTTATGCAAAATCCGGTTTTAAATTCAAAGAAGAAAGGAGACGCAGCGGATCGTATTTTAAATCCGTCTGCTGATAAACACAAAATGAAAGAAATAAACAATATAGCAGATACAACCGGTCGTGCAACATACCAGTCTTCTCCAACAAAGATTTCTCCGGCTATGGAGCAATTATATTTTGAGATGGAGGATAAAGAGCATGTGTTCCAAATAGGACTTAAAACCATACTTGAATGTATCCTTTTTGGAGCCCAGGAAAAACAACTGCCAGATCTTCCACTTTCATGGTATACGGAGGTGTGTAGCAGGTATGATATTCCTATGTCGGAGTTATTTGGAGAAGAGGAGGACAGCAGGATGCAGATGTGAGTGGATTTAATTTAATAAAGGAGAAAAACGATGGGTAAAGAATTATGCTTTATTATTGAAAATGAAAATATATATTTAGAGCAGGTTTTGGTGAATTATATAGATATTCCTATTTTTTTCTTATGTAGAGGGAAAAAGCAGTATTATATAGCTTTATGTACCGATATTAGTAAATTAATCTATATTATTACGAAGCTTTCGTTTTCGGACGCATATTGCTTATTACATGGGAAAATGCCTATGAGAGATGCTATCTTAAAACAAAAAGAATATTGGCTGGTTTATTCTGAGAATGAAATCAGTTCAGATATTGTCACAAAACACGAAATGAGTATGCTGAAGTGCGAATTGTTACCAGAGGATGGAGCTGTGTTCCAAATTTTAACAAAACAGGTGGAGACATTTGTACAGGAATTTGACAAAGAGTTTTTTGCTACTAAATATTTTACTGAAAGTGAGAAAAAAGCTGATTTGAATGATTTAGATGAAGTAGCTGAAGACTAGATTAAAAGAAAGTCTTATCAGGGCATTAAACGTAAGATGATATAAAAATCCTACATTAACAAGGGTACTGCTCATAATGATGCACGGAATGATAGCTGCAACTGTCAGCTTATGCAGTCGGAAATGGCTATTGTTTTTTATGTAATGAAATATCTGAATCAGAAGAAAGCCTGACATGAGTAAATGGCTAACTCCGTATTTTCAGATATTTGCATTGGTTTATCCGGCTGCCATAGTATCGCAGCATTTCATCCCAAATCATAATGCAGTACCCTTGACTTGATTATATCATAAGTTTTTCTTGGTTTCTATAAATGAATGATGGGTAGCCATATCACTTCCGAAAAGATGGAAAGGATTCTGTTACGATTCCCATACATGGAAAAATTAAAAAGATATATCTTAAACAATTAAGAAAGATTGTAGAGGAGGAACAAGTATGTCATTAAAGGAGTATATGGAACTGCCGTACAGCATGAGTATCATTCCTGATGCAGTAGAAGGTGGATTCACTGTCATTTTTCCGGAGCTTTCCGGATGTATGACATGTGGGGATACAATAGATGAGGCTGTTGAAATGGCAACGGATGCAAAGAAATGCTGGTTGGAAGACGCAATAGAAATGGGAAAAAAAATACCTTTGCCGTAACAAGAAAGAGATTTAAAATAAAAAAGGGATTTATACGGATAAAGATCTAATCCGGTCTATTCCAAGTATTCCGAGATATCGGATGACTATATGAAAAAGTAGTTCAAGCCTTAAAAGAAAAGGCAGAATGTTTTGGCACTCTACAGCTCCACCAGTTAAAAGGGCTGTTGGTCGGGTACCTGTCAGTCCTATTATATTTCAAGGATCATGGAATTTCCTAACAACTATAAAAGAATTCAGTTACTAGTGGATAAAATGTTTTTGTATTGAAAAAGTGTACGGTGAATGATAATATATAATTAAAAATGAACAAGAACTAAAAAATACATTTTTAAAATGCATAATTATTTGTGATTATAGGAAGAAAGAAATAGAGAATATAAGACAGCACACATCAGATTCGGAACAATAAAAAGACAATAGAATACAAAAGTATCCTATATACAAAGATCACGATAGAAGGAGGAACGGGTTGAAATCATATATTATGTATACCGGATACCAACCCAAAATATAAAAATGATCATAGTACCGGAAAAAGAGGCATTGATTCGTAAATTTGCAGGGAGAAAAATCAGATTTTATAGAAAAAAAGAAAAAATGACACAGGATGAATTTGGCATACGTCTTGCAAAAGAGTTAGGAAAAAAGGCGGATATCCAGGCAACAACGATTTCAAATTGGGAATACGGAAGAGTTCCCATTCGTAATCTTGAAGCAATTGCAAAAGTATTAAATGTAACAGTGGATGATCTGATTCCGGGGGAAGAGGAGTTTGAAGAAGAATTGGGAACTAAAAAACTTACAGAACAGGGAGATGTCAGTCTGACAATAACTGATGAAAAGTACAAGTTGCAATCGAATTTCCGTTTACCGGTTTCCGTTGAAGAATTGGAACGCTATGATGGAGAACCTGTGTGGGTTAGAAGCAGAAATTCAATGTATAGTGGTAAATGGGGAATTGTAGATGCACTTCGTCAAACAATTGTTTTTAAAAAAGGAGTTTATACGAAATTTTCGGACATTGATGGTATCATATACCGTTTTCCTCAGCCGTTTTCACTTCCGGTGGATGCAATAGGCAGACCTTTAGCATTATCAGAGGTAAGAAAAAGTATAGAACCAATCTGGGTTGAAATAATTAGTAGTGATATGACAGAGAAAATATTGATGAAAGGCTGGTACGAGTATTATCACAATTCTGATTGTGTATCGAATAATTCCGGTTCCATTCTATCTCTATCACTATACGGAAAAACATGGGTTGCATTCACAGACCCATGTAAAGCAGATGAAGATTAATCTGTTAAAAAATCACGAAAGGACTGCAATTACAAAGTCTGCAGTCCTTTTTACATTTATTATCACTATAGAAAAGAGAAGTTTTACTTACCTTCTATGTACCACATAATGATTATCCTCCATCAGCTTCACAGCCTTTTCAAGAGCATCCTCTTCATAGAACTCAATCTGGAGTACACCGTCCTCATATTCCCGGTTGTGCAAAATCCCAATATTTTTAATACTGATATTGTGGCTTGCCATAATGGTAGCTAAAGTGGCAATGGCACCGGCTTCATCGACAAGATCGCAGTAGACACTGTAATTTTTCTGCAAAGAACCACGGACAGGGGTTGTGATAGAATCACGATAATCTTTGGCACTTTGGAAAAAAGAAATAATGTCATCGGACTTTGCATCTGCAACAGAAGAGCGGATATTTTGTAATGCATGGATATAGCAATCCGTCAGTTTTAAAATCTGTTCCTGATTGGATAAACAGATATTCTGCCACATCACAGGAGAAGAAGAGGCAATGCGCGTAATATCCTTAAAGCCGCCGGCTGCAATTGTACGCATTGTTTCCTGTTCATCATCTAAATCCGAAACCAAATTGACCAGACTAGAAGCAATAATATGCGGAAGATGACTGATCGCAGCCGTTGCAAAATCATGTTTTTCATAGTCCAGGATCATAGGCACAGAGCCTAAGGATTTGACCAGAGCATGAAACTCCTCAAGCTGTGCAGGGGTTGTCTTAGCCGTCGGGGTGATGATATAGTAGGCATTTTCCAAAAGATATTCCGTAGCATTAAAAAAACCTGTTTTTTCGGAACCGCACATCGGATGACCGCCGATAAAATTCGCTTCCATACCCAGAGCAGTTACAGCTTTGTGGATATCGCTTTTGACACTGCCGACATCGGTAATGATGCAGGAAGGTTTGATGACAGATTTCAATTTCTTTAAATAAATAAGATTCTGCTGCACCGGAGTACAGAGAAAAATGTAGTCACAGTCAGCAAAATCCGAGAGTGGCAGCAGAGTATCATTTTCGATGGTGCCAAAATCGTGTGCTTCCTGAATGGTGTCAGCATGTCTGGCAGTAGCGATCAGAGTCGTGTCTGGATATTTTTTCTTTATGGTCTTAGCAATAGAACCGCCGATCAGTCCAAGACCGATAAAACCAACTTTTTCAAAAGACATTACAGTGTCCTCCCGGATAATTCAATGTAAGGCTTGATATTGTTCATCACCGAATCGAATTGTTCAAAGTTCAAAGACTGCGGGCCGTCGGAAAGGGCATGGGCAGGATCATTGTGAACCTCGATCATCAGACCGTCTGCACCGCAGGCAATGGCAGCTTTAGCAAGAGGCTCCACATAAGCACGGACACCGGTTGCATGGCTAGGGTCAACAATGACCGGAAGGTGTGTTTTTTCTTTTAAAACGCAGACAGCACTTAAGTCTAAAGTGTTGCGTGTAGCAGTTTCAAAAGTACGGATTCCGCGTTCGCAAAGGGCAACTTTGGAATTCCCGGCAGCCATGATATATTCTGCAGCGTTGAGCCATTCATCGATCGTAGCAGAAAGACCACGCTTTAACAGTACCGGCATACCGGTGCGTCCAACCTCTTTTAAAAGTTCAAAATTCTGCATATTTCTGGCACCGACCTGCAGCATGGAAACATACTGTTCCGCAGATTCCACGGCGTGGGCGCTGGTTACCTCACAAATAGTTGCCAGTCCGGTTTCTTTTGCGGCAGTCTGCATATATTTTAAACCTTCTACTTCCAGTCCCTGGAAAGAGTAAGGGGAAGTACGCGGCTTATAAGCACCGCCACGGAGGATCGTTGCGCCGGATTTTTTAACGGCATGGGCAATCTTTAAAAGCTGTTCCTCTGTCTCTACGGCACATGGTCCGGACATGATCGTAATGTTATTTGGACCGATCTTAGTGCTGCCAACGGAGAATTCCATCGGTTCCGGGTGGAACTTCTTATTAGACAGCTTATAGCTTTCTGTGATCGGCACAATTTTTTCCACGGAAGGGAGAGCACAGATAGCATTGGTGTCTAACTTGGATTTGTCGCCGACAACACCGATGATCAGCACTTCCTCGCCCTGGGAAAGATGCGTATGTAAGCCCTTTTCTTCAATTTTTGTAATAATCTTTTTAACAGCGGATTCTTCCGCGTTTGGTTTCATAACAATAATCATAATCGTACCTCTTCTTCTATAAAATAAATCATAAACTAAACATATCATACTATGAAATTTTTAAAAATGCAACACTTCAACGCGTTTAAGTGCTAAAATATTTTTGGAAAATGATTGTTAAAATAATAACATAGAAAAATAAATTGTGAAAAATAAATAAAAGACTTGAGAATAATCAGAAAATTTTGTAAAATATAGATATCGGTAATGAGAAGTTGCCAAGATTAGTTTAAGGGAGGATTTTTATATGAATGTTTACACAACTGACAAAATTCGGAACGTAGTTCTTCTGGGGCATGGTGGAGCCGGAAAAACATCCCTGGTAGAAGCAATGGCATATTTATCCGGCATTACAAATCGTATGGGAAAAATCAGTGATGGAAATACTATCAGTGATTATGATAAAGAAGAGACAAAGCGTCTGTTTTCCATTAATACATCTGTAGTTCCAATTATCTGGGACGATGTAAAGATCAACATATTAGATACTCCTGGCTATTTCGATTTTGTAGGCGAAGTAGAAGAAGCAGTGAGTGCCGCTGATGCAGCGATCATCGTAGTATCAGGAAAGAACGGAATTGAAGTAGGAACGAAAAAAGCATGGGAAATCTGTGAAAAATATAAATTGCCGCGTATGGTATTCGTAACCGATATGGACATAGACAACGCAAGCTACCGTCAGGTTGTAACAGATCTGCAGGAACTTTACGGAAAGAAGATCGCGCCATTCCATCTTCCAATCCGCGAAAACGAAGAGTTTGTGGGTTATGTCAATGTTTTACAGCAGAGAGCAAAACGCTGGACGGCAGACGGAAATGTAGAAAAAACAGAAGTACCGGAATACTCCAAAGAGAATTTAGGTATCTGCAGGGAAGCTTTGATGGAGGCTGTTGCAGAGACCAGTGAGGAGTTCATGGACCGTTACTTCAACGGAGAGGAATTTTCCGAAGATGAGATCCGACAGGCACTCCGTGTCAACGTGGCAGAGGGAAGCATCGTACCGGTGCTGATGGGCTCTAATATTTTAGCACGCGGAATGTATACATTAATGGTTGATATCGTAAAATATCTTCCAAGTCCTGAAAAACGTGAATGTACCGGAATCAACGCAAAGACAAACGAAGTATATCCGGCAAATTACGATTTTGCAAAACCAAAATCAGCATATGTGTTTAAGACTATTGTGGATCCGTTTATCGGAAAATATTCATTAATTAAAGTAAATTCAGGTGTATTGAAAGCAGACGATGTGCTTTATAATCAGCACAAAGACGTCGAGGAAAAGATCGGAAAACTTTATGTACTCCGCGGAAATAAGCCGGAAGAAGTAACAGAGCTGCATGCGGGAGATATCGGAGCATTGGCAAAACTTTCAAAAGTCACAACAACCGATACTTTATCGACAAAAGCAAATCCGGTCCTGTATATTCGGACGCAAATCTCCACACCATATACATGCATGAGATATAAAGCAAAGAATAAAGGAGATGAAGATAAGATTTCCCAGACTTTGCAAAAACTGATGCAGGAAGATTTAACATTGAAGAATGTCAATGACAGCGAGAACGGACAGACGCTTTTATATGGTATGGGTGACTTGCATTTAGAGGTAACGGCAAGCAAACTCTTAGAGAAATACAAAGTGGAGATTGAACTCACAAAGCCGAAAGTTGCGTTCCGTGAGACCATTCGTAAAAAAGCAGATGTAGAATACAAGTACAAAAAACAGTCCGGAGGACATGGACAGTATGGTCATGTTAAGATGACATTTGAGCCATCCGGAGATTTAGAGACACCATATGTATTCGAGCAGACCGTTGTCGGTGGAGCTGTTCCAAAGAACTATTATCCGGCAGTAGAAAAAGGTCTGGCAGAAGCAGTGTTAAAAGGACCTATGGCAGCATATCCGGTAGTCGGAGTGAAAGCAGTGCTTTATGATGGATCCTATCATCCGGTAGACTCTTCCGAGATGGCATTTAAAACAGCAGCGATCCAGGCATTTAAGAAAGGCTTCATGGAGGCATCTCCGGTACTCTTAGAGCCAATTTCTTCTCTGAAAGTCATTGTTCCGGATAAATATACCGGAGATGTTATGGGAGATTTGAACAAACGCCGGGGCAGAGTTCTTGGAATGAATCCGATCGATGGCGGAAAACAGGAGATTCTTGCAGACGTTCCGACCATGGAACTCTATGGATATACCACAAGTTTGAGAGCGATCACCGGAGGAAGCGGAGACTACTCTTATGAGTTTGCAAGATATGAGCAGGCACCTTCTGATATCCAGGAAAAAGAGATTGAAGCAAGAGCAAATAAAGTAGAAAAAGCAGATTAAAAATAAAGACGGGTTGGGGATAACAGGTGAAGATCAGAAAGCAGAAAGCAGTTGCATGGATTCTGGTTCTGGTTTTCCTGTTAGAAGACCCTGCAGTTGTAAGGGCATATGGATTTCAGGATGGGAAACCACAGGAATTATCCGAAGATAAGAAAAAGTATCCGACAGATATCACAAAAACAGATCATCTGTTTGAGTACCGGATTACCTATGAGTTGAACGGAGGACAGAATTCAGGGAAAAATGCCGAGTCCTATCGCATGGAGGATTTACCGCTTACTTTAGAATCACCAAGGCGGGTAGGATACAACTTTGCAGGATGGTATGCAGACAATTATTTTGAAAAAAAAGTAACAACCATTGAACAGGGCATGGTTGGGAATATGGTGCTATATGCAAAATGGACCAGAAAGATCAACGATGTCGAAAATATCAGCAGGTATTCTTATCATACGGATGCGAAACTTGGCAAAGACACCAAGACACTAAAAGACTGCAATTATAAAGTGTTAGACTATGTCAGCATTCCGGGAATGCCCTCGACAAGACAGGAGGACATCAAAACCCGGCGCATTTTAGATGAGGATCAATGTCCGCAGGGACTATGTTTGACAAAAGATTTTATTTTAGTGACGGCATACAGTTGTGATTGGGATGTGTTAGGGTCACTTTATCTGTTTGACAGAAAGAGTGGAGAGTATCTTGCAACACTCGGAATGAAGAGAAACAGCCACTTAGGCGGTGTTGCCTGTGATGGAAAAAATGTATGGATCTGTCATTCCGACAATAGCACCTTAGAAAGGATCCCATATCAGATGCTTGTGGAACTCGCAAAGGAAAAACCAAAAGAATTTATTGACTGTTCAAAGTCCATAGAGGCTTTTCGGGTGAAAAACCGTCCTTCCTGCATCACCTATCATGATGGAAAATTGTGGGTAGCAACGGAAAACGATTTTTTAAAATCCAAAATGATCTCCTATCGGTTTGCGAAAAATGAATTAAAAGAAATGGATTCCTATACGATACCGCCAAAGGTACAGGGGATTGCATTTGCAGACGATGGAAGGGTGTTTTTAAGTACCTCGTTAGGAAGGACAAAATCCTCCTTTTTAAGAATATATCACTCGTTAGAAGCCTTGAATGAAAAGCCGACAAAACCGATGCAGAAGGTGGAAATGCCGCCCTGCTCGGAGGAACTTGAGATTTTTGGACAGAATCTCTATATTCTCTTTGAATCTGCGGGACAGAAGTATTATGAAGGAACGGATGGAAAAGGCAACAGTTTGTCGCCATTAGAAAAGATCATATGTATCAGATTACAATCAGTGTAAAAGAGTAAAAACGCAGGGCAGATTTCCTATTAAAATTGGGAATCTGCCCGGTTGTGTTATGGAGCTGTGTGGTGGTCTGAAATTTGCATTTCGGTTTCATGGATGGACATGTTTTGTGTCCTTGTTTCGTGGGAATACTTGACAAATACTAGGTCTGTGCTAAAATTTTATCTATATGAGCAAAAATAAGAGAAAGTAGAGATTCGTAAGTCATACGAGTTTAGGAGGAACAGGAAAATGTCAGTCAAAGGAACACCATATAATCACAGAGCCATTGAGCAGAAGTGGCAGAAAATCTGGGATGATGAGAAAGCATTTGCAGCAACCGATGATTATTCCAAACCAAAATATTATGCACTGGTAGAGTTCCCATATCCATCAGGACAGGGACTTCATGTAGGTCATCCAAGACCATATACCGCATTAGATATTGTAGCAAGAAAGAGAAGAATGCAGGGTTACAATGTCTTATATCCGATGGGCTGGGATGCATTCGGACTGCCGACAGAGAACTATGCGATTAAAAATAAGATCCATCCAAGGATCGTAACAGAGAATAACGTGAAGCATTTTAAACAGCAGCTTCATTCTTTAGGTTATTCTTTTGACTGGGATCGTGAGATCAATACAACAGACCCGCAGTATTATAAGTGGACACAGTGGATCTTCTTAAAATTATTTAAAGAAGGTTTGGCTTATAAGAGTGAGATGCCGATCAACTGGTGTACATCCTGTAAAGTCGGTCTGGCAAATGAAGAAGTAGTCAACGGAGTCTGCGAGCGTTGTGGAAGTCCGGTAGTACGGAAAGTAAAGAGCCAGTGGATGTTAAAGATCACGGATTACGCTGAAAAACTCTTAGAGGGATTAGAGGACGTAGATTATATTGAGCGTGTCAAAGTTTCACAGAAGAACTGGATTGGAAAAAGCCAGGGTGCAGAGGTAGAATTCCAGGTTGCCGGCAAAGAGGAAAAACTGACCGTGTATACAACCAGACCAGATACTTTGTTCGGAGCAACCTATATGGTAGTATCACCGGAGCATCCGATGTTAGATAAATATAAAGAAGATATTAAGAACTGGGATGCAATTCAGGATTATCGTGAGCAGGCAGCAAAAAAATCCGATTTTGAGCGTTCAGAGCTTGCAAAAGAAAAGACAGGTGTGGCAATTGACGGTTTAACAGCCATCAACCCGGTCAATGAGAAAGAAATTCCGATCTGGGTATCAGACTATGTACTGATGTCTTACGGAACAGGTGCGATCATGGCGGTTCCGGCACACGATACCAGAGACTGGGAGTTTGCAAAAAAATTCAATCTGCCGATCATCGAAGTAGTGGCAGGCGGTGAGAATGTACAGGAAGAGGCATACACCGATGTGGCTTCCGGAAAACTGATCAACTCCGGATTTTTAGATGGACTTGAAGTAGCAGAAGCAAAGAAAAAAATGATTGCCTTTTTAGAGGAAAAAGGAATTGGAAAAAGCAAGACCAACTTCAAACTGCGTGACTGGGTATTTTCACGTCAGCGTTACTGGGGCGAACCGATCCCAATCGTAAAATGCGAAAAATGTGGTTATGTTCCGCTTCCGGAGAGCGAGCTTCCGTTAGAGCTTCCGGATGTAGACAGCTATATGCCGACAGACAATGGAGAATCTCCATTAGCAGCAATGACAGACTGGGTCAATACCACCTGCCCTTGCTGTGGCGGACCGGCACAGCGTGAGACAGATACCATGCCACAGTGGGCAGGTTCTTCCTGGTATTTCTTACGTTATACAGATCCGAAGAATACAGAGGCATTAGCAAGCAAAGAAGCACTGAAATACTGGCTGCCGGTAGACTGGTATAATGGCGGAATGGAGCATACAACACTGCATCTTCTCTATTCCAGATTCTGGCACAGATTTTTATATGATCAGGGTGTTGTTCCAACAAAGGAGCCATACCAGAAACGTACTTCCCACGGAATGATCTTAGGAGAAAATGGCGAGAAGATGTCTAAATCCCGTGGAAATGTAGTAAATCCGGATGACATTGTCATGGACTACGGCGCAGATACACTTCGTACTTATGAAATGTTCATTGGAGCATTTGATCTGAGCGCTTCCTGGTCTGAAAATGGAGTAAAAGGATGCCGCCGTTTCTTAGACCGTGTATGGAAACTGCAGGAGATTTTAGTAGACGGAAATGAGTACCGCAGTGCATTTGAAACAAAGATGCACCAGACCATCCAGAAAGTAAGCAGTGATTTTGAAAATTTGAAATATAACACGGCGATTGCTGCAATGATGAGTCTGTTAAATGATTTCTATAAAGAGGGATCTATCAACCGTGCAGAATTCAAAACATTTTTAATTCTGTTAAATCCGGTAGCACCTCATATCACGGAAGAAATCTGGGAGAACTGCGGTTACGAAGGAAGAGTCTATGCACAGACCTGGCCGGAATTTGATGAGGCAAAGACCGTAGAAGATACGATCGAGCTTCCGGTTCAGATCAACGGCAAGACAAGAGCAGTTGTAACACTTCCGGCAGATGTAGATAAAGATACTGCAATTGCAGCAGGAAAAGAACTGATCGCAGATAAGCTGACAGGAACGATCGTAAAAGAGATTTACGTTCCGGGAAGAATTATCAATATTGTGCAGAAATAGTTGAAATAAAATATAAGAACATTGCACAGATGAATGTGCATTTGAAAAGACAGAATGGCGTAGTTTAGTGTAGCACTGACTACGCCATTTTACATAGAAATTGTGTAAAGTTAACGTCTTTTCATATTTTTCATCAGTGAGAGGATCATATCCGTTTTTTTTCGTTCCTCTTCTGACATGTTCTGTTTCAGGATATTGATCATCATATCCCGTTCATTTTCGGAAAACTCAATCCCTTCCTTTTTTGCGGTAGAAGCAGCCTGCGAAAGCTCGGAAGCCATTTCTTTTGCGTTGCCGGAATGGTTCTGATTGGCAAACTGCATTAAGAAGTTGAGCTTTTCAGGGGAAATATTTCCCATATTTCCCTGTTTTAATAAATCTGAAATGTCCATTAGATACCTCCTGATCAGCGGAACAATAAGTCATATGCGGAAAAGAGCTGGAACATATTGATAAAGGAATCAAGATTTTCCGCCTCTTTTTCATTGCAGTATGGGCGGATGTCATTCAGCATATTGACCACATTTTCTTCCGGATTTTCCATAGAACATATATTCAGACTGCTGGAGTCGTTTTCAAAAAAGTGTATTGTCTTCTGCAACTCTAAGATTTTGGCAAAAATTGCGAGATTCTTCTGCTGGGGTTCCTGCAGATAGGGAATTGAGGTTTTCAGAATCTGGAGTTCTTTGCTTTGCAGCTGTTCATCGAAAAGTGTTGGTTTCAGTTCGTCGTCCATAAAATCCTGTAGTTACCCTTTTTCTTTCAATATATGCATCAGAAAAAAAGCTATGCAATATTTTAAAGCCTGCATATAGTAACAGTAGGAGCTTTATGTCAAAATTAAGAATAGGAGCAGAAAAATGGGAAAACTGATCATTGACGGAAATAAAGTATATGAGATAGATGAGGAATGTCTTGAGAAAAAACGCCACAAAGAGCAGGAAGAACGAAAAAGAGAATGGGAACAGAAACGGGAGCGAAACCGTGAAAAAAACAGTCAGAATAGTCGTGAGAAGAGCCGTAAGGGTGTAAGAGGGATTTTCCGATAAGAAAAACGGGTACTGCATCAGCAGTACCCGTTTAGATTGTAGAATAGGCAGAAGGGCTAGAAGCATCCACCACCGCATCCGTTGCCGCCGCAGCAGAAGAGTAATAAGATTAACCATAAACAGCTGTTGTTGCCGTTATCGCATCCACCACCGATACCATTGTTGCCGCATCCGCAACAGCATAACAGGATGATCAACCAGATAATAGAGTTGCATCCTCCTTCGTTTTCGCATCCGCATCCACAGTTTGTTGCTGCTAAATCACTCATTTGAAATCCTCCAAATTTTTACTTACACTTCATCATATGTGGGGAACAAAAAAGTGTTACAGGGCAGCCATAAAAAATAATAAAATGTTGACAATACTTGCATAATTGTATACAATTATGCAAGAAGATAAATTGTATACTAAATAAGATCAGGAGGATGAAGATGAAAGCCATCGGAGATATGAGGGAAGTTGTCAAGAATGAAAAGACAAATCTATTACAGTTAGAGGAACATTTTTACCAGTTAAATGATGTGGCAGAGCCAAACGTATTCAGAAATCTGTTTCCATACGATGAAGTGCCTAAGATCGCATTTAATGACCGTATCGTGCCTCATAATATGCCGGAAGAAATCTGGATCACGGATACCACATTCCGGGATGGACAGCAGTCAAGAGCTCCTTATACGGCAGAGCAGATCGTAAAGATTTATGATTATCTGCACAGATTAGGCGGACCAAACGGAAAGATCCGTCAGAGCGAATTCTTTTTATATAGTAAAAAAGACAGAGATGCCGTTTATAAATGTTTAGAGCGTGGATACCGGTTCCCGGAAGTTACGAGCTGGATCCGTGCCAATAAGAAAGATTTTCAGCTTGTAAAGGATATCGGATTGAGAGAGACAGGAATCTTAGTCAGCTGTTCCGATTATCATATTTTTTATAAAATGCGAATGACAAGAAGAGAGGCAATGAATCAGTATTTAAGTGTCATCCGGGAATGTTTAGAGACCGGTATTTCACCGAGATGTCATTTAGAGGATATCACACGTTCCGATATCTATGGATTTGTCATTCCGTTCTGTTTAGAACTGATGAAGCTGATGGAGGAATATCAGATCCCGATCCGTATCCGTGCCTGTGATACGATGGGTTATGGCGTGAACTTTGCCGGAGCCGTTATACCAAGAAGCGTACAGGGGATCATTTATGGTCTGACCACACATGCAGGTGTGCCAAGTGAACTGATCGAGTGGCATGGACACAATGATTTTTATAAAGCGGTAACCAATTCAACAACTGCATGGCTCTATGGAGCAAGCGGTGTCAACTGTTCTTTATTCGGTATCGGAGAAAGAACCGGAAATACGCCGTTAGAGGCAATGGTATTTGAATATGCACAGCTTCGGGGAAGTTTAGACGGTATGGATACAACCGTGATCACGGAACTTGCAGAGTATTTTGAAAAAGAATTAGGATATGTGATGCCGGATCGTACACCATTCTGCGGAAAGAATTTTAATGTTACAAGAGCGGGAATCCATGCAGACGGATTGTTGAAAAATGAGGAGATTTATAATATATTTGATACGGAGAAATTTTTAAACCGGCCGGTACTGGTATCTGTATCAAACACTTCGGGATTAGCCGGCATTGCACACTGGATGAATACTTACTATCATTTAGAGGGAGAACGTGCAGTAGATAAGAATTCAGAGTTAGTTCATCTTGTAAAAGAGAAGGTGGATCAACAGTATGATGATGGCAGAGTGACCGTTATGACGGATGCAGAATTGACAGAAATGATAAATGACTGTTGTCAAAAGCTGCAGATTGAATTATAACTATAGGAGGGTTTATAATGAGTGAGGATGGTCATTCCCTGAGTGCGCGTGTGTTTCATACCCTTCGGGAAGAAATTTTATCCGGAAAATATCAAAAAGATGAGGAACTCAAAGAAAAGACGATCGGAGAGGAACTCGGAGTCAGCCGGACACCGGTACGGGAAGCCTTAAGGCAGTTAGAGTTAGAAGGTTTAGTCACGATAATTCCAAACCGGGGAGCTTTTGTGGAGGGAATATCCAAAGATGATATCCAGGACATCTATGAGATCCGTTCCCTTTTAGAAGGACTTTGTGCGAAAAAGGCGGTCACCGGGATCACGGAGAAAGAATTAGAAGAATTAGAGGAGAATCTTTATCTTACGGAGTTTCATATCCAAAAAGAACATTATGAACAGATATTAGAATTAGACAATCGTTTTCATGAGATTTTGTATGAGGCATCTAAGAGTAAGATGTTAAAACATGTGCTCAGCGACTTCCACCACTATGTGGAACGGGTACGGAAAGTTTCACTTTCCGGTACAAAACGTGCAAAGGAGTCGAACGAGGAACACAAAAGGATTGTCGAGGCTTTAAAGGCTCATGATGCGGAAAAAGCCCAGCAGCTTGCAAACCAGCATATTATGAACACCATCCACAGCTATGACCGCTATGGATGGGATAAGCTATTAAATATGAACAGTATGGAGGAAGAAATTCATGGAAAAAATTAAGATGGCAACACCGTTAGTTGAGATGGACGGAGACGAAATGACAAGAATCCTGTGGCAGATAATCAAGGATGAACTGTTAAATCCATTCATCGAACTCAATACCGAATATTATGACCTTGGTTTAGAGTATCGTAATGCAACCGACGATCAGGTAACGGTAGATTCCGCAGAAGCGACAAAAAAATATGGAGTTGCCGTAAAATGTGCGACGATCACACCGAATGCAGCCCGTATGGATGAGTATGACTTAAAAGAGATGTGGAAAAGTCCAAACGGAACGATCCGTGCGATCTTAGACGGAACCGTATTCCGTACCCCGATCGTAGTAAAGGGAATCGAGCCATGTGTACGCAACTGGAAAAAACCGATCACGATCGCAAGACATGCTTATGGTGATGTATACAAAGGTGTGGAGATGAAGATCCCGGCAGCAGGAAAATGCGAACTTGTATACACAGCAGAGGATGGTACCGAGATGAGAGAAACCATCCATAACTTTACCGGCGCGGGAATCGTACAGGGACAGCACAACGTAAATGCTTCTATTGAGAGCTTTGCAAGAAGCTGCTTTAACTATGCACTGGATCAGAAACAGGATTTATGGTTTGCAACCAAAGATACCATTTCTAAAAAATATGACCATACATTTAAAGATATTTTCCAGGAAATTTTTGATGCAGAATACAAGGAAAAATTCGATGCTGCAGGAATTGAATATTTTTACACATTGATCGACGATGCCGTGGCAAGAGTCATGAAATCAGAGGGCGGTTATATCTGGGCATGCAAGAACTATGACGGAGATGTTATGAGTGACATGGTATCTTCCGCATTCGGTTCTCTTGCAATGATGACTTCCGTATTGGTATCTCCGGACGGATATTACGAGTATGAGGCAGCACACGGTACCGTACAGCGTCATTATTACAAACATTTAAAAGGCGAAGAGACATCCACGAACTCCGTAGCTACGATCTTTGCATGGACGGGAGCACTCAGAAAACGCGGAGAACTCGACAACAATCAGGCATTATCTGACTTTGCGGATAAGTTAGAGAAAGCATGTATCGCAACGATCGAGTCAGGAAAAATGACAAAAGATTTAGCATTGATCACATCTTTAGAAAATGTAACCGTATTAAACAGCGAGAACTTTATCAAAGAGATCCGCAAGACATTAGAAGAGATGTTATAAGCGCAGAGAACATAGAAATGATACTTCGAAAAGAGGTGCCCACAGAGGCACCCTTTTTCGGGTAATGAGGTGAAATATGATACTATCCGTTCAGAATGTCAGCAAATCATTTGGAACAGACGAAATTCTAAAAAATGTGTCTTTTCATATTGAAGATCATGAAAAGGCAGCCGTGGTCGGCATCAACGGTGCCGGAAAATCCACACTTTTAAAAATCATAGTAGGAGAACTGACTCCTGACACCGGAGAGGTCATCACTGCAAAAGGTAAATCCTTAGGCTATTTAGCACAGCATCAGGATTTAGAGGGTGACAGGACCATCGAAGAAGAATTGCTTTCCGTAAAGAGTGATGTGATCGCAATGGAGCAAAAGATCCGTGCGATGGAAGAACAGATGCATCATGTAGAAGGGGCAGAATTAGAAAAACTTTTAGAGAACTATAACCGTATGCATCATCAGTTTGAATTAGAGGGCGGTTACAGTTACCGGAGTGAGGTTTACGGTGTCTTAAACGGACTCGGTTTTTCACAGGAAGATTATCAAAAGAAGATCAGCCAGCTCTCAGGAGGACAAAAGACCAGAGTTGCGCTTGGAAGACTGCTTGTTACAAAGCCGGACATCATCCTGTTAGATGAGCCGACGAACCATCTGGATATGAACTCTATTACATGGTTAGAAACCTTTTTGATGAACTACAAGGGTGCGGTAGTCATCGTGTCCCATGACCGTTATTTTTTAGACCGTGTCGTGACAAAAGTCATTGAAGTGTCATTACATCAGGCACAGGTATATGAGGGAAATTATTCCGAATATGCCGTAAAAAAAGAAAAAGTCCGCGAGGCACAGCTAAAAGCCTATTACAATCAGCAGCGGGAGATCAAACATCAGGAAGAAGTCATTACCAAGCTGAAATCCTTTAACCGTGAAAAATCCATAAAGCGGGCAGAGAGCCGTGAAAAGCTGTTAGATAAGATTGATCGTTTAGAAAAACCGGTGGAAGAACATACCGATATCAAGATCACATTAGAGCCGAATATATTAAGCGGTAATGATGTCTTAAGTGTCGAGGGTTTAGCAAAATCTTTTGGCAGCCAGAAACTGTTTGAAAATCTGGATTTTGAGATCAAGCGTGGAGAGCATGTTGCCCTGATCGGAAACAACGGAACCGGAAAAACAACGATCTTAAAGATCTTAAACGGAATGGTCAAAGAGGATGCAGGAGTCATCCGGCTTGGAAGCAATGTCTATATCGGATATTATGATCAGGAGCATCAGGTACTCCATATGGAAAAAACATTGTTTGAAGAGATCAGCGATGCATATCCGGAACTGAACAATACACAGGTGAGAAATACCTTAGCGGCATTTTTGTTTACCAATGATGATGTCTTTAAAAGGATTGGTGATCTGAGTGGTGGAGAGCGTGGACGTGTGTCCTTGGCAAAGCTGATGCTTGGCAAGGCAAACTTTCTGATTCTTGATGAGCCGACAAACCATTTGGATATTTTTTCAAAAGAAATATTGGAATCGGCATTGAACCACTATACGGGAACCGTCTTTTTCGTCTCCCATGACCGTTATTTTATCAATAAGACGGCACACCGGATACTGGATCTGTCTAACGGAGCGCTGACAAATTATCTGGGAAATTATGACTATTATATAGAAAAACGTACAGAGCAGGAAACGGTAACGCCGGCAGATACAGAAACCGTTTCAAAAGAAAAAGCAGATACAGAGAACAAACAGGACTGGCAGAAACAAAAGCAGGAACAGGCACGCCGCAGAAAAATTGCCAATGAACTGCAAAAAGTAGAAACCGAGATTGAAATGTGCGAGCAGAAAATCGCCGAGATCGATGAGCAGTGTCAGGACCCTGCGATTGCAGTAAATTCCGCAAAATTAAATGAACTTGGAAGTGAACGAGCCGTTTTATCTGAAAAACTAGAAGCATTGTATGAGCAGTGGGAAGTGCTGTCAGAAGATAGTTAAATTTTTGACACATTGACAGTAAAACTACAAATGCTTATAATATATGTAGTTGGCTTAGGAGGAATTAAAGTGGAAAAAGAGATTTCACAGGCAGTAATTCGCAGAATGCCCAGATATTATAGATATTTAGGGGAACTTTTAGACGAAGGCGTAGAGCGTATCTCGTCGAATGAACTTAGCAGCAGAATGAATGTCACTGCGTCACAGATACGCCAGGATCTGAATAACTTTGGCGGATTCGGACAGCAGGGATATGGATATAATGTAAAATTTTTGCACGATGAGATCGGTAAGATCTTAGGCTTAAATCAAAGACACAATATTATTGTAGTCGGAGCCGGTAATCTGGGGCAGGCACTTGCGAATTATGTAAAATTTGAGAAACTGGGCTTTGTGATCATTGCCCTGTTTGATGTAAATCCTGCACTGAAAGGAAAGACAGTGCGTGGAATAGAAATTCATATGATTGATGAAATGGAAGACTTCTTAAAGACACACGATGTGGATATTGCGGCATTGACCATGCCAAAACAAAAGGCAGACGCAGTTGCAAAGAAATTAGTGGATTCCGGCGTACATGCGATCTGGAATTTTGCACATGTGGATTTAGAACTGACAGATAAGGACGTGGTAGTAGAGAACGTTCATCTGTCCGACAGTCTGATGCAGTTGTCCTATAACATTGTAAAAAATCAGTCAGCAAAAGAAAAATAGAGTAGGGACGGGGATTTCACATGAAAGAGAAAGAATATTTCAAAGGAGCCTTGATCAATAAGAAAGTACCGATTCTGGTCTTAGACCAGAAGTGGCACCGGCTTTTTGCGATTCATGGAAAATCAGACGAGATTCAGAGTACGGAAGAGGAATTGGATCATCTCATAGCCAGACAGGGGCAGGCAAATCAGGATATCAAAGACTTAAAAAAAGTCAAAGCCAGTCTGATGGAGAGCATTGTTGCACATATGGATGAGAGTGATGAGCAGAGTAACCGACCGTCAAATGATAAGATCATGGATGAGAACACCCGCCTGATCAACGAAGTAAATGAAAAGATAGAAGCATGTGAGGATGAACTGTTAGAACTGCCAAAACAGATCAAAGACGCAAATGAAAGACTCATGTTAGCAAGCATGGAGTTCTGTTATGAGAAACTTCGCACAAATGATGAAGAGATTCAGGAAATCGATGCCTGGATCAAACAGGTGCGGATCGATCTGAAAAAGAATATCATCAAAAAGCAGAACCGTGAGATCAACAGCAAGGAAATCTATTCCTATATGCATGATATCTTTGGTGCGGAGATCATAGATGTCTTTGACCTGAAAGAGGAAGAAGAACAGGGACAGAAAAAAGAAGAAGAATAAAAAAGCGGGCGCTTTACCGGTTCGGTAGAGCGTTGTTTTTACATTAAGAATCCTATCAAGAGAGAAGTGATAAAATGCAGTATTTGCTGAGTGCAAGAGAGATGAAGCAAATCGATAAGAATACCATAGAAGTCTTTGGAGTGCCATCCCTTGTTCTGATGGAACGGGCGGCACTGTGTGTTGTGGAAGTGATAAAAAAGGAAGCAGCAGATGCGAAGAAAACCCTTGTGGTCTGCGGTACCGGAAATAACGGCGGAGACGGTATGGCAGTGGCACGGATGCTTTATCTGGAAGGCAATGACGTAGAGGTATGGCTGATCGGAAATCCCGAAAAGTGTTCCGAAGAGACGAAAAAGCAGTATGATATCTTAAAAGCATATGGCATTCCGGTCGTGGAACAAAAAGAGGGATTTTGTGAGCAGTTTTATGCGCAGAAGCTGGATGTAGAAGAGGAACAGGCACAAATACAAACACAGATACAAAGGCAGACACAGATACAGGCACAAACACAGACTGCGTATACTCTGATCATAGATGCCCTGTTTGGGATTGGGCTGTCAAGGAACGTCGAGGGAATCCATCGGGAAGCGATCGAAGAAATGAACCGGTTAGAAGGAACTAAAATAGCGGTTGACATTCCATCCGGGATACATGCGGACAGTGGGGCAGTCATGGGAAGCTGCTTTTATGCGGACCATACCGTGACCTTTGCATACAATAAAACAGGATTGTGCCTATATCCGGGAGCAGACGCGGCGGGGCAGATCCATATTGCAGATATTGGGATCGCAAAAGAGAGCTTTTTAGAAAAAGAGCCACAGATGCTGATGCCGCAGGCAGAGGATTTAACAAGACTTCCAAAAAGAAAAGCGGATTCGAACAAAGGAACTTACGGAAAAGTGCTTGTCATAGCCGGAAGTGAAGAAATGTCAGGTGCGGCATATTTTTCAGCAAAGGCGGCATATCTAAGCGGCTGCGGACTGGTAAAAGTCTTTACACATGAAAAGAACAGGACGATGCTGACTACAAGGCTGCCGGAGGCAATCCCGGTTACCTATGACGGAAAAAAGAATCTGAAAGAATCCCTGATCGCCGCAGTACAATGGGCAGACGTATTGGTACTTGGGCCGGGGCTTGGACGTTCGGATACGGCAAGACAGATCGTAAAACTTACGATACAGACAGCGGCAGTTCCGATCATTGTGGATGCAGATGCACTGAATCTGTTATCCGAAGAATTAGAAATATTAAAAGGTCCGCATACGGATCTGATCGTAACACCGCATTTAGGTGAGATGTCACGATTGGTAGATATGCCGACAGAGTATATTAAGAAAAATATCTTAATGACGGCACAGGATTTTTCAAGAGAATACAATGTGATCTGTGTTCTAAAAGACACAAGGACGATCACAAGTATTCCTTATGGAAAAACATATGTGAATACTTCCGGAAATCATGGCATGGCAACCGCGGGAAGCGGAGATGTTTTAACAGGGATCATAGCAGGCTTGCTTGCAGGCGGACTGACACCGGAAGATGCGGCGGTGTTGGGAGTCTGTGTGCATGGACTTTCGGGAGATGCAATGGTAGAAAAAACAGGTTACTACAGCCTGATGGCAGAAGATATATTAGATGGAATCAAAGAGGTATTAAAATGAAAACAGAGCAGGATTATCAGCGTGTTTATGCAGGAATTAATCTGGATGCAGTCATGCACAATTTAGAAAAGATGCGTACATTAATAAAAGATGATACGAAGATCATCGCAGTTATCAAAACAGACGGATATGGTCATGGTGCCGTTCCAATTGCGAAAAAAATCGAAAGTCTCCCGTATCTTTGGGGATTTGCAGTGGCAACACAGCAGGAGGGAACGATTTTAAGAAGACATGGACTGACAAAGCCGATCCTGATCTTAGGCCACAGCTTTGAAGAAGAGTTTGAAAGAATTGTAGAGGATGACTTAGAGCCGGCAATTTTTACTTATGAATCGGCAAAGGTGTTGTCAGAGACTGCAAAACGTCTTAAAAAGACTGCAAAGATACACATTAAGATCGATACGGGAATGAGCCGTATCGGTTATCAGGTCAGCGAGGCAAGTGCGGATGAGATCGCAAAGACGGCAGAATTAGAAAACCTGAAGATCGAAGGCGTATTTACACATTTTGCAAAAGCAGATGAAGCAGATAAGACCCATGTACATGGTCAGATCGCTGCTTATCAGAAAATGCTTACAATGTTAGAAGAGCGTGGCGTTGAAATCCCGTTAAAACACTGTTCCAACAGTGCAGGGATCATTGATCTGCCGGAAGTGAATATGGATGCCGTGCGGGCAGGAATTATTTTATACGGACTGTTACCGTCGGATGAGGTACAAAAAGAACGCATTGATTTAGAGCCGGTGATGACTTTAAAATCAAAAGTCATTCATATCAAGACCTTAGAAAAAGGAAGAACGATCAGTTATGGAGGCACTTATGAGGTAACACATACGGAAAGGATCGCAACGATCCCGGTCGGTTACGGGGATGGTTATCCGAGAAGCCTGTCGAATAAGGGCTGGGTGCTGATACACGGACAAAAAGCACCAATCTGCGGAAGGATCTGCATGGATCAGTTTATGGTAGATGTGACCGATATTCCAAAAGTCAGAGTAGGCGATGAGGTGACACTGATCGGAACAGACGGCAGTGAGACGTTGAGTATGAATGAACTGGGAGAACTTTCAGAGCGGTTTAATTATGAGTTTGCCTGTGACCTTGGCAAGCGTATTCCGAGAGTTTTTTACGCAGACGGAAAAATTATCGATACCAAAGATTATTTTGACGAATAAGATACTCCGTATAAAAATTCGTATACACTCGAAAAATTTGGGAAATACTTACTGTAAATCTAAATTTTGGAGTGAAAGATATGGTAATTCATAGAGGAGATATTTATTATGCAGATTTAAGACCGGTGGTAGGATCAGAACAGGGTGGAGTACGTCCGGTGCTGATCATACAGAATGACATTGGGAATAAACATTCACCGACGGTCATCTGTGCCGCGATCACGAGTCAGATGAACAAGGCAAAACTTCCGACGCATGTGGAGCTGGATTCAAGCCGGTATGCACTGGTCAAAGATTCTGTAGTGCTGTTAGAGCAGCTTCGTACCATTGATAAAAAAAGACTCAGAGACAAGGTCTGTCATCTGGATCGGGAAATACTGCGAAAAGTAGAACGTGCATTGCTTATCAGTCTGGATCTGAATACATAATCTTGACTAATATGCATAGAAATGATACGATTTTCTCAAAAAGAATGATTCATTACCAAGGAAAAGAAGGAGAATGATATGGACGAGGGTGGGAGTAGGAATCCGTTTTTAAGACTATTTTCAAAGAAAAAAACAGATGATGAACAGATGGAACAAGAGATCATCTCTATGGTAGATGAGGCACACGAACAGGGTGCCCTGCGGGAGAGTGAATCCATGATGATACACAATGTCTTAGCGTTAGATGAAAAAGAAGCAAAGGACATTATGACACATCGGAAGAATATCGTTGCCATTGATGGGAATACACCATTTAGTAAGGCAATGGATTTTATCATAGAAGAGACACATTCGAGGTTTCCGGTTTATGAAGAAGACATTGATAATATTATCGGTGCAATACATATCAGGGAAGTATTGATGTATGCAAAGGATCCATCGGTTCAGAACATGCCGATCAAGGACATCCCAAATCTGATCTTTGAAGTGGATTTTATTCCGGAGACAAAAAATCTTGATGCATTATTCAAAGAGATGCAGATGAAAAAGAGTCATATCGTGATCGTTGTGGATGAGTATGGACAGACTGCGGGTATCGTAGCCTTAGAAGATATTTTAGAGGAGATCGTCGGAAATATCTTAGATGAGCATGACGAGGAAGAACATACCATAGAGCAGCTTACGGAGGATACCTGGATGATGCAGGGAATGACACCGTTAGAAGAAGTGAGCGAGATTTTAGGGATTCCGTTTGATTTAGAAGATTATGAGACCCTGAACGGATATCTGATCTCACTGGTTGGAAAAATACCGTCTAAGAACGAAGAATTTTCTGTGGAAGGCAATGGCTGTCAATTCGATGTCCTCTCCGTAGAAAATAAAATGATAGGGAAAGTGCGTGTGAAAAAGCTGTCCGATCAGGTGGCGGAAGATGCACAGACTTGTCAGAACGAGGAAAAAATGGTAGAATAATTCAAGAAAAACGAACAGAAAAGAGGAACTATATATGTCAGGACATTCCAAGTTTGCCAATATCAAACACAAGAAAGAAAAAAATGATGCGGCAAAAGGAAAAATATTTACAATTATCGGACGTGAGATCGCAGTTGCAGTAAAAGAAGGCGGTGCAGATCCTGCAAACAACAGCAGATTAAGAGATGTGATCGCAAAAGCAAAAGCAAACAACATGCCGAACGATACGATCACAAGAGGAATCAAGAAAGCATCCGGAGATGCAGCTTCCGTCAATTACGAATATGTAGTATATGAAGGATATGGACCAAGCGGAACAGCAATCATCGTAAAGGCACTGACCGACAACAAGAACCGTACAGCGGCAAATGTCAGAAATGCATTTACAAAAGGAAAAGGAAATATCGGTACACAGGGTTGTGTATCTTATATGTTTGATACTAAAGGACAGATCATTGTTGCAAAAGAAGATACAGAGATCGAAGCGGATGATCTGATGATGATGGCATTAGATGCCGGAGCAGAGGATTTTTCGGAAGAAGAAGACAGCTTTGAGATCATTACAGACCCGGACGATTTTTCTAAGGTCAGAGAGGCACTGGAAGCAGAGCAGATTCCAATGGCATCTGCCGAGGTGACCATGATTCCACAGACTTATGTACAGCTTACCGATGAGCAGGACTTATACAACATCAATAAGACACTTGACTTATTAGATGAAGATGAGGATGTTCAGGAAGTATATCATAACTGGGATGAATAATCACAAACACCCCGGCAGTGCCTGCCGGGGTGTTTGCTACAGGAGGAATTGTTCATGGATGGGGGATTAGAACAACCACAGATAGATGAGATCGAATATCTGAAACTGACGGATGAGTTAAAGCGTGAGATGCCGGATCTGCTGACAGATATCAAGAATCCGTTGGATGGTTTTAAAAAAGATGAATATGAGCAGGCATTTCTTGCATATATTAAGGAACATGACGATATTTTACGGGAAATAGAAGATGTCTATGTCTGTAGTACGGATGCAAAAGAAGCGATGCAGACACTGGCACAGGAGTTCGTAGAATATGTAAAAACGAGCCTTGAGACGGAGACGAAGAAAAGAAAACGCTCACAGAAGTTGATGGACTACAATATGATCTTAGTCGTCTATCTGTTTCCGGCACTTTTAAAACAGAACCAAAGATCAGGAGAAGCCTTTGCAAAGGCATTATTGCAGGAGTGGAAGCAGGCGTTTCCAAAGACAAATCTGCATTTAGCTTCTTATGAAGAGATCGCAGAAGGATTCCGGCAACGGTTTTGCTATATTACGACAGCAGTCTGTCAAAGTCTTAACAAAGGGGACAACTGTGAGGAACTTGTGCTGTTACGCGGTTACCGTGACGGTTATCTGATGGGACTTCCGGGCGGTCAGAGAGTGATACAGGAGTATTATGACGTTGCACCTACGATCGTTAAGCATATTGACCGCAGGGAGAATGCAGAGGACATTTACCGTGGTATCTATGAGACTTATCTTCGGACATGTATCGGTCTGATCCGCGAGGATAAAAACGAGCAGTGTCGGAAGGTGTATACGGATATGGTATATGAATTAGAGGATAAATATTTTTCATAAAGGAGCTAGAAGATGAGTAATAATTATAAGATTGAGACAAAGTGTATCCAGTCCGGCTGGCAGCCGACAAAGGGAGAGCCGAGAGTTTTACCGATCTATCAGAGTACAACTTTTAAATATGATACCAGTGAGCAGATGGGAAGACTGTTTGATTTAGAGGACAGCGGATATTTTTATACAAGACTTCAGAATCCGACCAATGATGCGGTTGCACAGAAGATCACGGAGTTAGAGGGCGGTGTAGCAGGAATGCTGACTTCCTCAGGCCAGGCAGCAAATTATTATGCGGTATTCAATATCTGCGAGGCAGGAGATCATATTGTCAGTGCATCTACTATTTATGGAGGAACCTTTAACCTCTATGGAACAACCATGAAGAAGATGGGCGTAGACTGTACCTTTGTAGATCCGGATGCATCTTATGAAGAATTAGAAAAAGCATTTCAGCCAAATACAAAATGTGTGTTTGCAGAGACCATTTCCAATCCTTCATTAGTGGTACTGGATATAGAAAAATTTGCAAAATTAGCACATGCACACGGTGTACCGCTGATCGTAGACAATACGTTTGCAACACCGATCAATTGTCGTCCGTTTGAGTGGGGAGCAGATATTGTGACACATTCCACGACAAAGTACATGGACGGACATGCCATGTGTGTAGGCGGAGCTATTGTAGACAGCGGAAATTTTGACTGGGAAGCTCATGCAGACAAATTTCCGGGACTGACACAGCCGGATGAATCCTATCACGGTATCATCTATACACAGAAATTTGGAAAAGGTGCATACATAACAAAAGCAACTTCACAGCTCATGAGAGATTTAGGTTCTATCCAGTCACCACAGAATGCATTTCTTTTAAATGTCGGACTTGAAACACTTCATTTAAGAGTACCGAGACATTGTGAAAACGCGCTGAAAGTGGCACAGTATTTAAAAAACCATGAAAAAGTGGCATGGGTACGTTATGCCGGATTAGAAGATGATCCGTATTATGAGCTTGCACAGAAATATCTTCCGAACGGAACCTGTGGAGTCCTTTCCTTTGGATTAAAAGGTGGACGTGAAGTTTCCGTTGGATTTATGGATAAATTAAAACTTGCTGCAATTGTGACCCATGTGGCAGATGCAAGAACCTGTGTTCTTCATCCGGCAAGTCATACACACAGACAGATGAATGAGCAGGAACTGATCGAGGCAGGAGTACAGCCGGATCTGATCCGTTTTTCTGTTGGAATTGAAAATGCAGAGGATATTATCGCTGATTTAGAGCAGGCGCTTGAAACAGTTTAGAATCATTAACTAATACCAGTATGGAGGGTTTTTATGAAAAGAGTTCTTTTTGCAGCCTCAGAATGTGTTCCGTTTATCAAGACCGGGGGCCTTGCGGATGTATGTGGAGCATTACCAAAGGAATTTGACAAATCAGAGTGGGATGTGCGTGTCGTCATACCAAACTATAGCTGTATTCCGGAATCTTTCCGAAATGAATTCAGATATGTGACCCATTTTTATATGAGTACAGGCTCCTACATACAGAATAAATATGTCGGTGTTTTGCAGTATGAACTGGATGGGATCAAATATTACTTTATTGACAACCAGGAGTATTTTGACAGTTTTCTTCCATATGGAAATGTACGTTATGATATTGAAAAATTCTGCTTTTTTGATAAAGCAGTGTTATCCATGCTGCCGTTGATCGGCTTTAAACCGGATATCATCCACTGCCATGACTGGCAGACCGGTCTGATCCCGGTCTATCTGAAAAATGAATTTCAGGGGGATATGTTCTTCTGGGGCATTAAATCCATTATGACGATCCACAATCTGAAGTTCCAGGGTGTGTGGGATATTGAAACCATGCAGGGCTTAACAGGACTGAACGATTCTTTCTTTACACCGGATAAGTTAGAGTTTCAGGAAGATGCGAACATGTTAAAAGGTGGTCTGGTATATGCCGATTACATCACAACGGTCAGTGATACCTATGCACAGGAGATCCAGACAGCGTACTATGGAGAGGGATTGGATGGACTTTTAAGTGCACGTCATATGGATATGCAGGGCATTGTCAATGGTATTGATTATGAGGCGTATGATCCAAAGACAGATGCAAAGATTCAGACACATTATGACAGTACGGATTTCAGAACAAAAAAATGGAAGAACAAAGTAAAGCTGCAGGAAGATTTAGGCTTAAGCGTAGACAAGAAGAAATACATGATCGGTCTGATCTCAAGGCTGACCGATCAAAAGGGTGTGGATCTGATCGATTATGCGATCGAGCGTATTGTGGATGACTATACGCAGTTAGTCGTAATCGGAACCGGAGAAGCAGATTATGAGAATATGTTCCGTCATTTTGCATGGAAATATGGTGACCGGATTTCTGCAAATATCTGTTATTCCGATGATTTAGCACATAAACTGTATGCGTCAGCGGATGCATTTTTGATGCCTTCCAGATTTGAGCCGTGTGGTCTGACGCAGCTGATCTCTTACCGGTATGGTACGGTTCCGATCGTGCGTGAGACCGGAGGATTAAAAGACACGGTTGTTCCATATAATGAATATACGAATCAGGGCGAGGGTTTCTCGTTTGCAAACTACAATGCAGAAGAGATGCTGAACACGATCAATTATTCAAAATATATCTTCTTTGAGAAAAAGAGACAGTGGAACCAGATGGTGGAACGTGGCATGAACCTGGATTATTCCTGGAAAAAATCCACAGAACGCTATGTGGGACTGTACCGCTATCTGTTAGGGGAAGTATAGTCAGGGTGCTGATAAAAAAAGCGATAATCAACTGAATGGTTAACCTGGTGACAAATAAAGGTTGACAAACAACAAGAGAAGCGGTATCCTATTGTTATCTTAAAAATATAAAAGGTTAACAATAGGAGGAGCTGTTCGTTATGGTTGAATCTACAGCAGAAAAAACAGAGAAAAAAGTAAATGTAAAAGATATGACGGTCATTGCGCTGGTTACAGCAGTCATTTGTATCATTGCACCGTTTTCTATCCCGATCGCAATTTCGCCGATCCCGATCACACTGGCGCTGTTTGCACTGTTTTTAGCAGGCATCATCTTAGGAAAGTGGAAAGGTGTGGTGTGTACCGTGATCTATCTGCTTTTGGGTATGGTAGGACTTCCGGTATTTAATGGTTTTAGCGGTGGAGTGCAGAAACTGGTGGGACCAACCGGTGGTTATCTGATCGGTTACCTGTTTTTGGTATTTTTCACAGGATTATTTGTTGAAAAATTCCCAAACAAAATTCCAATGTACTTTGTAGGCGGCATTATCGGAATTATCGTATGTTATGCATTTGGAACGGTATGGTTTGTTTTACAGTATAAAGTAGGCTTTCTTGAAGCGCTGACCATGTGTGTATTCCCATATATTCCTATGGATTTAGTGAAGTTAGTAGCGGCAGTCATTATCGGTTCACAGGTGCGAAAGATCCTGATCCGTCAGAATCTGATCTCATAAATATTCTGAAAAAAATTACATAGACTATAAAGATGAAAAGGATAGAGAGTAAGATTCTCTATCCTTTTTTCGTCAGGACCGATTTGATAGAACAAAACGGACTGCAGAAAAGAAAATACAGTGACAAGGAGAAGATTTATGGGAGAAGACAGAAACAGCAGTGACGATGGACAGCGACTTTTAGATAAAAATGACAAACAGCACAAGATACACTTACTCTCTGTGATCGGAGAAGTAGAAGGGCATGAGACACTTTCCGCCAATACCAAGACAACGAAATATGAACACGTTCTGCCAAAGTTAGCAGAGATTGAAGATTCGAAAGAGGTGGACGGTCTGTTGCTCCTGTTAAATACGGTCGGTGGAGACGTGGAATCAGGGCTTGCGATCGCAGAAATGGTTGCATCACTGAGCATTCCGACGGTTTCACTGGTATTAGGAGGAAGCCATTCGATCGGAGTACCGTTGGCGGTATCCGCAGACTATTCCTTTATCGTGCCGAGTGGAACGATGGTCATCCATCCGGTCAGATTGAGCGGAACGGTCATTGGAGCACCACAGACCTACGACTATTTTAAGCAGATGCAGGATCGCATTATCGGATTCATCTGTGAGCATTGTTTTGCAAAGCCGGATCAGATGGAACGTCTGATGATGAATACGTTTATGCTGTCAAAAGATTTAGGAACGATCTTAGTAGGAAAAGAAGCTGTGGAAGAAGGCATCATCAATGAAGTGGGCGGCATGAAAGAGGCACTTGCCAAGCTTCATCAGATGATTGATGCGGGCATAAAATAAGAAATTAAGACTGAAAATCTTAGGAAAGTTTTAATGACAAGCATGCTCAAATGTGATATTATAACCGTGTATGGTTAGAATTTGTCAGTGTAAAGCATACTTTACGCTTTTTGGCATATAAACTAGAAGAGAAAATCAGGAGGGTACTATGTCATTATTACAAGCAATCATCATGGGAATTATACAGGGGGTCACAGAGTTTCTTCCGGTAAGCAGCAGCGGTCATCTTGCGATTTTTAAGATTTTATTTCATATGGAGACCGACACAGGACTGTTATTCGATGTTATCCTGCATTTAGGAACGCTGATCGCGATCTTTGCAGTATATTATAAGGATATTTTACGGATGATCGTGGAAGGTGTCTGTATTATCAGGGATGTATGTATCAATATTGCCCGCTTTTTCCGTAACAAATTCATGCATGAAGAGAATGAATATCTGAAAATCGTAAAAAACGGTTATCGTAAATTTGTAATGTTAGTCATTGTATCTACGATTCCGACCGGAGTGATCGGTTATGCGGCATCTGACCTTGTAACAATGGCATCCCAGATCCTTTTAGTTCCGGGCATCTGCCTGATCGTGACAAGTGTTCTGCTCTTTATTGCAGACAGGATACAGACCGGTCATAAGGGCCCAAAGAACATCAGCTATACCAATGGATTTATCATTGGAATCTGTCAGGGAATTGCAACTCTGCCGGGACTTTCACGTTCCGGAACCACGATCGCGTCCTGCCTGATCAGCGGATTTGACCGTAAGTTTGCAGTGAAGTATTCTTTTATCATGTCAATCCCGGCAGTGCTTGGTGCGGCAATTTTAGAGTTGAAGGATTTTTCACCGGCTTCTGT
>UMGC01062424.1_pt1 | contig 49687 bp, 37 predicted proteins | sample 1965151 | NCBI WGS metagenome assembly UMGC01 (sample SAMEA4836061, study PRJEB28245) | human gut metagenome | biome: gut microbiome; material: fecal sample | place: Denmark | collected 2008 | reverse complement strand
ATAAACAATTGAAAATCAGCTGGGACTAAGTGCCCAGCAGTGACTTCATTATAAAACACTAATAGTTATGAAACTAACAGGAATAATTGAAGATGTTTTTAAAGGATGCTCTATATTTAGAGGTTATGCAACATTAAAGAATTTAGCAATTGCTTCTAAACCTGGAGAATATCAAAGGAGCTCCAATAAAAAACGTATACCCGAAATAAGAACGTTTATGGAAACTTCAAAATTCTCATTTTTCCCAGAACTAATTTTTGGTTTTCAATTAACCGATACCTCTGCTTTACAGAAATTAAAATATGAACAAGACCGAGGTTCTATTTTGCTTAATGATGGAATTAAATTTACAAAAGCAAAATTCGTTTTTGATATTATAATAGGTGAAAATCCAAAGACAAAAGTAATGTCAATAGAAATTCCAGATAATATTATTTTACAAAAGCCTCTTACTCGTTTAGATGGCAATCATCGTTTGAATGTTATAGATAACATATTGGAGGAACAATCAAATAGTGACTTGCTAAATATGGTTGTTCCATTTTCAATATTGATGCAAATAAAAAGCGATGTAGCCCAACAATACGAATCTGCCTTTTTTTATTTGATAAATTCTAAAGCAGAGGCTTTAACAAGCGAAGAGAATTTATCTGCAATTTTTAATAATGAAAGTTTTTCGACTGCTTTAAAAGCAGAATTATTAAACATATCAGAAGAACAAATATTATGTATAGATAAAATTTCTTCATTTCTCCAACAAAGCAATTTAACGTTTTATGGTAACGCATATTTCACCTTTGCTTTAATGTTAACACAATTTACTAATAATTATTCATATGAACGACTTCAAAAAGCAATTATATATTTAGCAGGAGAATATGAAGAATTGAATATACAAGGTATAGATATTATATTAGTATTGCTTAAATATCTTGTTGATGGAAACAAAACAGATTATAGGCGTTTCGCAAAATGGATTAAATCTAATGATATAGGTAAAATAAATGGATTGCATCATACTAAATTAATAGAGATATATGAACATATTCATAGACGTAGAGAGTACAAAGTGTTTGTAGCGATGCCATATATTTCTTTTAAACGAGTAAATGACTTCAATAATTTATTTAAAGAGGTACTTAAGGAAATATCTGAAAAAAAAGTACAAGCAAAAGTATCTCTTATTCCAATTATGCGTTTTAAAGGTAATAGCCAGCGGATAGATAGTAGACTTATCAAATGCATAAAAGAGTGTGATATTTTTATTGCTGATTTAACGACTTGTAATGATAATGTCATTTTTGAAATTGGACTAGCGGAAGGCAATAACAAACCTATATTATTAATAAAAGCGGAATCAGATACCTCACAATTACCTTTTGATGAGGCTGAATTAAAACTCAAAGAACAAGTTCCATTTGACATGGATAAACTACAATGGATTCCATATTCTAGTTCTGGATATTATACAGATATTAAAAATATAATGAAAAATAATATCCCCGTAATATTAAAGGAAAATTATGATGTACCAATCAACGAATAATATAGATCAAGATAAGATCTTCATTATAAACAGATCAGAAATAGAAGGAAGATTAGAACCTGATTATTATCGACCTTCAATATCATTATTGGAAAAAAAAGTACGTGCTTTGGCTACTAAAAGACTGAGAAATTATGCCTATTCTATTGCAGGGGGAGCTACACCTAAAAAAACAGAAGCTGAAAAATATTATTCTACTCCTGAAAATGGAGTTCCATTTCTTAGAGTGCAAAATCTTCAACCAACAGGAGAATTATCATTAGATGGCTGCTTATATATTAATCAAGAAACTCATAATGAACTATTGAGACGAAGTCAAGTTTCTGAAGGTGATTTACTTATAAAAATTACAGGTGTCGGTCGGATGGCAATAGCTTCTGTTGCGCCAAAGAATTTTATTGGAAATACTAATCAACATATGGTTGTTGTTAAAACTAAAAATGTTAATATTAGTAAATATCTCGCGCAATATCTTAATCTCGATATTATTGAGAAAATAGCCTCTCGTCATTCAACTGGAGGTACACGCCCTGCATTAGATTATTCTTCATTAAAAAATCTTCCAATAATAGAAGGTTTGGATTTTTCAGCTATTGACGATGCGATAAAAGAAAAAAAAACAAAAGAAGTCGAAGCTCAGCAACTTTTAAATAGTATTGATGGCTATCTCTTGAAAGAGTTAGGAATTGTTATACCCTGTGTAAATAATGAATTAAAAAACCGCATATTTTTTAGTTCATTTTGCGAAATAGAAGGTAATAGAATTGATCCTAAAAAATACTCTACAAAGGTAAGTAATCTATGTAGCGCTATACGAAATGCTGATTATGAGGTTGAAGAACTCAATCGGTTTATAGTGGATGTATGCTCTGGCGATTGGGGTACAGAAGATTGTGAGAATTATAACAGGAATACACATATTAGATGTCTTACACTTAGAGGAACAGAAATAGACAATCAATACAATATATCTATCAATAAAGACAAAGCAAAAACACGTTTAATAAAGATAGATACATATATAAAGATGTCTATTGCAGCAGGTGATATAATTGTTGAAAAATCAGGCGGAAGTGAGGAACAACCAGTTGGTAGAGTTGCATTTATTGATAATGAATTATTGGAATTACATAATATTGGATTTAGTAATTTTCTATTTAAGTTTAAAGTTAAAGATATAAATCCTAAGTATTTATATTTCTATCTTAAGACAATGTATAATATCGGTGTGACGGATTCTATGCAAAGTCAGACAAATGGTATCAGAAATCTTATTGTAAAAGAGTTTCTATCCCAGATAATAGTTAAGCCACCATATTCGAAACAACAAGAGATTGTAGATTATATTACTAATATCCAAGCTCAAGCAAAAGTGTTGCAAGCAGAGGGTAAAGCTATCTTGGACAACGCAAAGCGCAAAGTAGAACAAATGATAATTGGAATGTAAGTTAATATAAAACTATTGTAATGAATAGCAACAATTTAGACAAGGAAATTATTATTCGAAGGCTTGCGACCATAAAGTATTTGTATAGTATTGGCGTTCAACAATCTTTACAAGTTGAGTCAGTCGCAGGATTTTCTATCTTGGCATTCCACGATTGTGCCGAAATGTTTCTATTATTGGTGGCAGAGAATAGAGGGGATAACGCTGAAAAATTGCCATTTATGGGATTTTGGGATAAATACCCTGATTTAACACTAAAAGAATCAATGAGGAATCTTAAAGATAGACGTGTTAGTATAAAGCATAAAGGATTATTTCCATCTAAGTCTGATATTGAAATAAGTCGTATTACGATGGCCGATTTTCTTGAGCAAAACACCATAAAGCAATTTGGTATAGACTTTAAAGATGTGTCGGTTTCTTGTCTTATATCCTATAGCAAGGTTAAGGAATATATAGATAATGCAGAAAAGAATTATAATGATGGTGAATTATATGAATGCTTAGTTAATTGTAAGATTGCATTTTTGGAGCTACTATCAATATACAAGTCTAGTAAATGTCAATATCATATAAGTCATAGTATTTTAGATATTGGTGATGAGATTGGACGAGATTATCAAAAGCTTATTGGGACAAATAGTAATAATGGAGAACGATGGTTTAGACAAATGACAGAAACTACAAACAAGATTAGGGAAATTCTTAAAATTACTGCTCTTGGTATTGATTATAAAAAATACTCATATTTTGACTTTGTAACCCCAAGGACCATGCTTTGTTGGAGTGAAGGAAAACTTGCGTATAGATCAACACCTAAAGATTTGTATGAAGAAAAATATAATATAAGTGGTAGAGAATGTCATTTCTGCATTGATTTTGTTATTGATAGTGCATTGAAGCTACAAGGTTTTGATTATGATATAAAGAATGTGATCAGATAGAATGTTAAATCAAATAATAGGTAAATAACCGTTAAATAGATTAAGAAATGGGGAATAAAACTACTATATCTCAACGAGCTAAATATTCACAATTGTTCTTAATAGTATTGAGTGTATACACTGCCATATTTATGGGTTATCAAATATTTGCAATATGTAGTCTTAATTCATCTCAGAACAAGATTAAGGACTATTATCTTGATCATATAGAAAGAGTAGATAGTTTATATTGTAATTTAGGCAGTAATAATAAAGCCATATTATCAACTTATATGCAAGATTCTATATATAATGGGAATATGGAACTTTTGTATATGGAATATGAAAAAGTATTAAAAGAAGACTCCTTACGTTTACATAATGAAAGATGTCTTGTTGAAATGCAAACAAAATCTATGATAGATTTACACTTGAATAAGATAGAACATGAATATAGTAATTTAACTATATGGGCTGCTATTCTAACCATATTGTTCCTTGTTTTTAGTTTTTATTCTATTTATAAAATGGACGAGTTGATACAACAAGGAAATGATGGAGTAAAAGATATTCGTAGTCTTAAAAAAGACGGTGAAAATTTAATTGAAAATTTAGAAGCAACAAGTAAATCAGAGATTGAAAAGACCCGAAATCAAATAGATGACTTTATTAAAGAACAACAAAATAGGATGATACAGACACTTAGTTATTTTGAGAATGAAAGCACAAATAAACTTAGTGAAATTAATAAGTGTTTTGTCGATGCCTGCAATATTGTGGAGCAAATAAAGAATGTTAAGGATACCATTGAAAATAATCAATCAAAAAAGTAAGCTATGGATTCAACTGTAATAAAGATTTTATATACAAACGCTTTTAATGATATTGAATCTGCTAGGAATTGTCAAAATTCCATCTCTCAAAAAGAGATGGAATTACAAATGATTAATATAAATAGTAAATATTCATCATTTGATAATTCTTATTTGAATAATATGAAGAAACAATCTCTTAAAATGGAGATTGTGAATCTAGTGAACAAACGAAATAATTATATAAATAGTTCGATCGGATATGCATTTACAATCGCAGAGAATGAGATACAAGAGAATAACGGCCTATCTGTTGCCGCAATAGTTATCGGAACTATATCATCATTTATATCAAGCATCAAAGATAGTTTCAATATATCAATTGTAAATCGTTCAAATTTATCCTTAATGTCATCAAAACTTTTGCTTTCAGGACTTAATATGTTCCAATTAAAGAATGCTATTGAAACATTAAAATCAGTTTGTAAAGTAATATAAACACGGTTAAATATTAGTATGACAGAAACCAACCGCATAGAATATAAAAGAGAACTTACTCCGGAACTCGATATAGAGAAGGAGATTATTGCTTTCCTTAATTACAAGGAGGGAGGATATATCTATATAGGTATTGACAAAGACGGTTCAACAGTTGGTGTGAAGGATGTAGATGATTGTATGCTAAAGTTGAAAGATCGCATCAAAAATAATATATCCCCTTCCGCAATGGGGTTGTTTGACATTGCTGAGGAACAAAAAGACGGATATAGCATTATCAAAATTATAGTGGCAAGTGGTATTGAGAAACCATATTTCAAAACAAAATATGGAATGACACCACGAGGTGCATATATGCGTGTAGGAACATCGGCTGAGCCTATGCTTCAAGAACAGATTAACCGTCTGTTTGCCATGCGGACACGAAACTCCATCGGACGCATAGTATCCAATCGACAGGATTTGAGTTTTGAGCAGTTACGTATCTATTACGACGAACGTGGTAAAAGACTCAATGATAATTTCAAACGGACATTGGAATTGCTCACAGAAGATGGAAAATACAATTATGTAGCCTATCTTCTGGCTGATGAGAATGGAAATTCAATTAAAGTGGCAAAATATTCAAGCCTTGACCGTTGTGATTTGGTGGAGAATAATGAGTATGGATATTGCTCTCTTATTAAGGCAACCAAGAGCGTGTTAGCCAAACTGGATATTGAAAATAAGATTGCCGCTACTATTACACCCATGGAGCGCATTGAAACCCCATTGTGGAACAAGGTTGCTTTGCGTGAAGCTGTTATTAATGCGATAGTCCATAACGATTACTCCTTTGAAGTACCACCCAAATTTGAAATTTTTCCTGACAGACTGGAGATAACCTCAGCAGGGTGTTTACCGGAGTCTCTCTCCAAAGAGGAGTTTTTCAATGGTATATCAATTCCACGCAATAAAGAGTTGATGAGAATTTATCGAGATTTGGAGTTGGTAGAGTCGTTAGGTTCCGGCATTCCTCGCATACTAAGAGCATACGGAGAAGAATGCTTTAAATTTACTGATAATTTTATTCGTATTACTTTTCCTGTAACTGCTCATGATACTGCTCATGATACTGCTCATGATACTGCTCATGATGTTGATGGCGTATCTGAACATATAAGAACTCTTGTTACTTGTATAGACGGTGAAGTTGATAGGGAAACTCTGCAATCAATATTAGGAATTAAGCATCGGACATATTTTCGCAATAAATATCTTAAGCCGTCTATAAATGAAGGTTACATAGAGTTTACTTTACCTAATGAGAAGCAAAGTAAGTTACAGAAATATCGCCTTACGGCAAAAGGTTTGGCTTTGAAGGGAACTTTAAAACGTAACGAGTAAATACTTTTATGGTAACAAAGGTTACTACCTTATAAAAAATGGAGCTGTATCGTATGTAACTCGCGATACAGCTCCATTCTAAGTTAAGGCAATATATTATTTGTTAGGTGAATCCCATTTGTGTGTCTGGCTGCACGTAATGTTCAGTGTCTGATTACCGCTTTGCATACGGAAATCACCTTGTTCGAGAATCCATTTACCGTCGGCTCCGACAAATGCGAGGTCGCTGGCTTTGATGGTCAAGGTAATAGTCTTGGTTTCACCCGGCTTTAATTCTATCTTCTGGAAGGCACGCAGTCTGCGGTTTTCGGGTACAAGCGAGGCTACCAGATCGCTGCTGAACAGCATGACTGTTTCTTTTCCCACACGGTTTCCGGTGTTGGTTACATCTACTGAGAACTGAAGCTCGTCGGTAGCTGTGAATGAAGTGTGGTTTACACGCAGGTTACTATATTCGAATGTAGTGTAGCTTAATCCGTAACCAAACGGCCACTGTACGGAGATAACCGCATCGTAATCGTAGGCTCCTTCCATCTTGTCCATTTCTTCGCTTACCCGGTAATCGTAGGTTGTAAGTGCTGCCTGATGACGCGGGTAGGTGTAAGGCATCTTGGCACTTGGATTGGCATCACCTGCCAGAATATTTGCCAGAGCATCTGCTCCATAGTTCCCCGGCAGCAATATGTTGATGATTCCGCTGGCAAGAGGTTCCAGATCGTTTATCAGGCGAGGTCTGCCTTCGTTCAATATCAGGACAATCGGTTTACCGGTAGCAGCCAGTGCCTTAACGAGTTCACGCTGGCTGGGAGAGATGGTCAGGTCGGAAAGATTACCCGGTGTTTCGCAATACGAGTTTTCACCGATGCAGGCGATGATGATGTCAACGTTCTTTGCAGCAGCTACGGCTTTTTCAATTTCCGGTTCGTTTTCTTCGGTATAAGCACCTTCCGGCTTGTAAGTTACACCTTGTTCAAGAATAATGTTTTCAGCACCGAACTTGTTGCACAGGGCTTCGTAGATGGTATTGTACTTTCCGGCAAATCTGTCTGCCAGATGTCCTTGCCATGAATAGCTCCAACCACCGTTCAGACAACGCATGGAGTTAGCGTTCGGGCCGGTAACCAGCAGTTTCTTGCCCTTAGCCAATGGCAGAATGTTGTTCTGGTTCTTCAGCAAGATTTCCGATTCTTCGGCTGCACGGAGAGCCAGTTCGGCATGTTCCTTGCTGCCAAACAAAGGATATTCCTTAGGTTGGGTATTGGGGTGCTCGAAGAGTCCCAGACGATACTTCAGCCGGAGGACACGACGTACGGCATCGTCTATACGACTCATCGGCACCTTATTTTCTTCTACCAGTTCTTTCAGCAGGGTACAGAAGTTCAGGTCGTAGGGCTCCATGGCCATATCGATACCCGCATTGATAGCTATCTGGATTGCCTCTTTTTTGGTGGCAGCAATACGTTCACGGGTATACAGATTGTTGATATCGGCCCAGTCGGTGATCAGCATTCCGTCCCATCCGAGGTCTTCTTTCAACCATTTCGTCAGCAGCTCGTGGTTGGAATGAACGGGGATGCCGTTGATGGAACCACTGTTGACCATGATGGTCAGTGCTCCTGCTTCTACGCATTCCTTGAAAGGAGCAAAGCATTTTTCGCGCAACTCCGATACTGGGATATAGGCAGGGGTACGGTCTTTTCCGGTGCGTGGCATGCTGTAACCCATGTAATGTTTTACCGAGGTAGCGATACGGTCGGCTGGAATATGGTTGGGATCATCTCCCTGAAATCCACGAACGGCTGTACTTCCCATAATAGCGTTTACCAGACAGTCTTCACCGTAGTTTTCCCACACGCGCGACCAGCGTGGATCGCGTGCCATGTCGACGGTAGGAGAGTATGTCCACGGACAGTCGCTGGCACGAGTTTCGTATGCTGTTACGCGGGCTGCTTCGTATGCCAGATCGGGGTTGAAAGAAGCTCCCAGGTTGATGTTCTGCGGGAAGAGTGTTCCGTCCAGCGTATAAGTCGTTCCGTGGTTCTGGTCCAGACCGTAAATGCAGGGAATACCTATTTCTTTCATCGACATAGACTGGATAGCGCCTATGATTTCCTGCCATTTGGCTCTGTCTTGTGCAATTGGGCCCGGTGCATTCAGGAATGAACCGACCTTGTATTCGGCTATGGCTTGGTGAAGTTTGGCTTCATCTAGCTTGAACTCTCCGTCGACGAAACTTCCCAGCACATCAATGGAAAGTTCGGTCATCTGTCCGATCTTCTCTTCCAGCGTCATCTTCGAGAGAGTCGTTTCTACTTGTTGCTCCAGTTTGGCATCTTTAGCGATTGCTACTGGGGGAGCTGCCTGTATGGAACAGGCAGCTATTGCTATGGAAAATAAATTTAAGGCAATTTTTTTGTGTATCATAATGTTATTAAGTGTATTATTGTACGCTAATTCTATCTACATAATATCCGTGTCCGATGCATAAGAAACCATCTTCTGTCTGAATCTTATCCAGCACTTCCTGTGTGAGTTGTACTTGTTTTACTCCGTCTTCCTGGAATTCGATGACAGAGGTGCCTGGCAGGTCATTCCACCAGCCGGTTGCGGTACGTAACTGATGGTATACGTCTGCCGGATTTACGGAGTAATGGATGTTCAATACAGCTCCTGCCTTGAGAGTGGCAAATACATCTTTTCCAATCAGGTTGAAAGTCTTGTTCGGATTATCATCAGGCAAATCCCATGATACGTAGTGATGACCTTCCCACAAAACTCTTTCCGAAGATACAACTACAGTCTGTTCTGCGATGTTTCCTTCGCTTGTATAGAACATTACTTCTTTGCCCGAAGTGGTCTTTCCGGTAAGTGCGTATTCTCCGTCTTCCAGAGAAGGACAGGTAAAGGCTATTTCGGTAGCCGACTGTCGGGTAAAGCTGGTTATGGTCTGTCCGGCGATAGTGAACGATGCAATCTGGTTGAGGTTGATACCTGTCATCACCCATTCACTGTTTGCTGTGATGCGTTCCGAGCCAGCTGTGATAAGTGCGTCGTGTGTAACGGTTACTTTGTTTCCTCCGTATTCATTGCCTCCATCGTCTACAAGGATGATTCGATACGTTCCGTCTGTCAGGTCTGCCGGTACAGTGTATTCAATGTAGCTGTTGGCTCCGTTGTCGGTATAAGCGACATCTGTTGCTGTTTTTCCACCAATGACGATGCTCTTTACTTTATTGAGATTGTCGCCATAAAGCTGTGCTTTTTCTCCTGCGGCAATGATGCGTTCAAAGGCAACTTCCGTAGCCCAAGGGTCGTCAGCCAAGGGATTTACCTGAATGAGTCCTTCACGGTAGGTCGATTTACCGATGTTGGTTGTAGCAGTCACTTTCAGGTGATAAGTTCCTGCTTTCAATGCGAGGTCTATTTCCTTTCCGGTCTGTATTTCTTCTCCGTCGATGAACCATGTAACGGTTGTATAATCGGCTGGAGTAACGGTAAGGGTCATCGAGAAATTGGCATCGCGACTGATGTTTGAAACAACTGGCAGTTCGCCGTTTACGCGGTCGGGAAACAACGGGTCGAGAATACGGGGATCATCATTTTCTGTTGCTGTAGAAAAGGGAGTTTCTTCCGTGCAGGCAATGAGTCCAAAACTCAAGGCAAGCATTATCAATAGTATGGAATATATCTTTTTCATATTGATTCGAATTTAAAAATGGTTGTTATTTTGTTGCATCTTTGTCCCACCATACCGGAGTATACCAGTTGTCTGTTCCTCCCATGCGACTTAATGCTTCTTCGTAACTTGCTTTGTTATAAGAAGATTCCAGCACCGGATAGCAAAGACGTACCGGAATTTCTGTACCTCCGGTGAGGTATTGTCCAAATCCGTATTCTGCTGGTGATTTCAGCTTCGGATAACCGGAACGACGTATGTTTGCCCAACATTCGGCCGGATTGGTGAAGTGAAGAATCCATGCCTGAGTATTGATGGCCTCTTTCTTCTGTTCGTTGGTATAACCTATTCCGTTGTTACTGATATATTCGTTGAAGGCTTCATCCGATACCTGGTCGCATCCGTAATTGTCTGTCAGAAAATCCATGGCCGCACGTACGCCTTCTTTGTATAGATCTTCTACCGATTCACTTCCGGCATTCCATCCCTTCAGGGCTGCTTCAGCCAGCAAGAATTTAACTTCTGCGTAGGTTATAACGACACCGGGATTGGTACTTTTCAGGAAATTGTTTGCCATTTTAGGTTCGGTTTCACGAGATACGCTCACGGTTACAGAAGGATTGGTTTCTGCCAGTTCTTTCAGAATGTCGCTGTCGTATCCTGTCGGCCAAGGTTCCCAAGAATATGCTCCCGGATCGCACGGATGGAAATCGATACCTTTTCCAAGCATTTCGTTCGTCAGGTCAATACGGTTATCGGGGCTGGTCGAGCTCATCAGTCCGTCGTAGTAGCAGCGTCCAATCATGAATGTACGAGGGTCGCCGGTATTATACAACTGGTTGAAGAAGGTAGAGCAGAGGTAGCTCGGGTTATTTGCCGGGTCATTACCGAATAATAACTGTGACAAAGCGTTACCACGGTAGTCGGTGTAAGTTTCTTGTCCGAAACTGAATGATTTTTCCATGTACTGAATCAGTGCGTCGTCGTCGCTGCTCTGGAAGATACCTCCTTCATCTTGCAGGGCTGCTTCAAACTCTTGCTGAGCTTTTTGAGGAGCTACGTTGGAGATACGCATGGCAAATCTCAATCTCAATGAGTTGGCAAGTTTTTTCCATTTGTTTACATCGCCGTTGTAGATAACGTCTCCTGTGATTTTGTCCTTGCTGGCATCCAGATTATTGCATGCGGTTTTCAGTTCGGTAAAGAAGTCGTTGTAGATTTCTTCCTGTGTGTCGTAGCGAGGATTGAATTTTTCTTCCAAAAATCCTTTTCCGGCTTCGCTGTAAGGTATGTCCCCGTGAATATCTGTGATGAGGGACATCAGGTATACTCTGTAGATACGTACGGCAGCGTTGATGTTTGCTTTGTCGGCATTGTCGTTGGTACGATACTGTGCGTCGGTCAGGTTTTTGATGGCTGTGGTATAGAATGTGGTCCACACACGTCCCATCTCATTGTTGTCGACGGTATGTCTTCCTCCGTAGTTGGTTGTATTCCAGCATCCCATCAGCTGCTGGTTGAAGGCGTACAGGTAGTTTCTGTAGATTTCCACCATACTCAAGTCGCCGTAAGTCTGCAACTGAGCTGTGGTGAGCTGTGCATTCGGATCGATGGTTGCGGCTTTCGACGGGTCTGTATTCATACTTTCCATGTATTCATCGCTACATGCGGTGAAGAGCAGGGTGAATGCCGTCAATATCAAGGTAAGGTATGATTTATAGTTTTTCATTGTATATCTACTTTAATATATTGAACGATGAATATTGTTAGAATTTGAGATTGACATTGAAACCGTAACTTCTGCGTGACGGCAGTGAACCGTATTCCAATCCCATACCGGTAGTGTTGTTGTAGTTCGAATCCGGGTCAATGTTAGGAATGTTCTTCCATACGATGAACGGGTTACGTGCTACGAACGAAACAGTGAGTCCTTTTACTACATTCTTCAACCATGACTGAGGTACTCTGTAGCTTAAAGTGATTTCACGGCACTTGATGTAGGAGTTATCGTAGATAAACATGGAAGGAGCGTTTCGGCAGACACTCATCCAGTAGTCTTCCGGATTGATGTAGATGTCGTTCGGGCGATAAGTTCCGTCGCCATTGTCGATTACACCCGGAGCGATGAAACCACCGGTCGGAGTCCAGTCGGGAGAGCCTTTGGCAATTCCGGCAGCCTGACGCTGTTCTTCAGAACGGTACCATTCTTCACGTCCGGCAAGTGTTTCTTTGCTCTTTCCCGATTCGTAAGAAGCACGGGCTGACATAGAGTAAAGATCGGCACCTACTTTGATATCGAAGAGGGCAGACAGTGACAGATTCTTGTAGGTAAGAGTTGTTCCGACACCACCAGTCCAGTCCCATGAAGCATTACCCAGAACGTGGTTGCTCTTGTCGTATTGAGGAAGTCCGGTCTGCGGGTCGATCAGGATATCGCCGTTTTCATTGCGCTTGAAGTCCGGACCTACGATAGAACCGAAGTTTTCACCCACCTTAGCTGCAACTTGTACATCCAGCCATGCAGCTTTTTCAAGTTCAAACATATCCATGTCGTCTACCAGCTTTTTAACCTTGTTGCTGTTCTTTGAGAAGTTCAGGTTCAAGTCCCAAGAGAAATCCTTGAGTTGTACCGGACGGGTGTTGAGGGCAATTTCAATACCTTTGTTCTCAATTTCACCGGCGTTGATGAGGCGGTAATTATAACCGGTTGTCCATGAACTTGCCATACCCATAATCTGGTTCTTACTGTTCTGGGTATAATATGTGAAGTCGAGTCCGATGCGGTTGTTCAAGAACTTCATTTCCAGACCGAGTTCGAAAGAGTTCGTCTTTGTCGGTTTCAGGTTCTTGTTCGGCATGGTTGAATTGTTGATATAGCCGATAGTGTAACCCGGATAAGTAAATTTGGATTTGGTATAAACCAGTCCCAACTGATACGGATCGGTGTCGCTACCTACTTGTGCCCATGACAGACGGAACTTTCCGTAAGGCATCAGGTTGCTCTTCAGCAGTTCGGAGAATACAAAGCTACCGGAGAAAGAAGGATAGATATATACATTGTTTCCGATAGGCAGTGTAGACGACTGGTCACCACGCAGGGTAGCATCGAGGTAAACCAAATGTTTCCATCCTACATTCACGGCTCCGTAAAGTGAGTTGATTTGCTTGCGGTAGCTGTTTTGCTCCAGACTGGTTTCGTTGAAACTCATCAGAGCTACTACGTCGCGAATCTGCATATCCTGTGCGGTAGTGATTGTAGTCTGGTTGTTTACCTTATAAATGTTTCCACCCAAGGTCGCGTTGAAATCGAAATCTCCCCATGTATTGTTGTAAAGAGCCAGCAGTTCGAAGTTGTACATACGGTTACGGAAGTTACTGTTCTGCAAGTAACCGGCTTCGTATCCAGGAGTTGTAGGTGCCTTGAAATCTTCGAAAATGAAGTAGTTCAATTCGGCACCGATGGTACCTTGCAGTTTCAGGTGCTTGTTGATGTTCCAGATAGCTTTACCGTTGAAACGGAACTGGTCTTTCTTCGAATTGTTGGAGTTTTTGTAAACATCCCAGTATGGATTCACGTTGTACGGGTCCATACCGTTCCAGTTAGAGTACTCTCCGTTTTCATCCTGATAGGTCTTCAGCCATTCCTGATTGTAGGTAGTGGCCAGTGTCATCAGGTTCTTTCCGATATTCGACTTGCTGTCGCCCAGTGCCGGACGGTTCTTTACAGCCTCACGAGTATAGTTGGCACTGAAGTCTACGTCGACTTTTCCAAGACTGGTATTGGTACGCAGATTGAAAATATCACGGCTCATGTTCGACTGAGGGACAATATCCTTGTTTCTCATGTCGGTATAAGTGAAACGTACACCGGTATGACCGCTGTTGGCGCTGATGATAGCCGTATTTGTAGCGGTAAGACCTGTATGGAAAAAGGCAGATGTATTGTCTGGAATAATCAGGTAGGGGCGTTCTACGCCGTCGAAGTATTTCAGCATGTTGCTGCCGTCGGCTTTCGGTCCCCAGCTCTTGTTCGTATTCGAGATGGCATCGATGCTGTATGTTCCGTTGCTACCCATACCATATACCTGCTGTATGTCGTTCCATTTAGCCAGCTGGGTATCGAAAGTCAGGGTACCGTTGTATTCTACGCTGAACTTTTCTTTACCGTTTGCCTTCTTGGTCGTGATGAGGATGACTCCGTGGCTGGCACGGCTACCGTAAAGAGCTGAAGCGGCAGGACCTTTCAGTACGGACATGTTTTCAATATCATCGGGGTTGATGCTGGAAATACCGTCACCCAGGTCGAAGCCTCCGGAAGTTCCGGCGCTACCGTAGTTGGTATTGTCGAGGGGCACTCCATCGATGACGTACAACGGCTGGTTGTTTCCTGTCATTTCTGTACTACCACGTAAGATAACTCGGGTAGATCCGGAAGGACCTCCGGCTGTCTGGCTGACAACCAGTCCCGGTACACGACCTGCCATGGAGTTGATAACGTTGGTTTCCTTGGCCTTGGTCAGTGATTCACCTTTTACTTCGTCTACGCCGTATCCCAGTGCCTTACGTTCACGCTTGATACCCAATGCTGTTACGACAACCTCCTTCAGTACTTTACTGTCTTCCGACATGACAATTTTCAGGGGCTTCTTGCTGGCTGCTATTTCTACGGTTTTATATCCTATATAGCTGATGACAAGAGTGGCTCCCGGACGGACGTTCAAAGTAAATTTACCGTCTAAGTCGGTGATGGTACCATTGGTCGTATTTCCTTTTTCAATAACTGATGCTCCGATGACAGGACCCGTTGCATCTGATACAACGCCTGTTACGGCAGTGGTTTGTTGCTCAACAGCCGAATGGGTAGTTTGGGCAATCGCCTGCATGGGTGGAACTCCACCTATAAAACAAAGTGAGAGTGTTCCGCATAATAATGTGTACTTACAATTTTTTGTTCTCATAGTTTATATTATTAGGGTTAATAAACTTTTATCCAGTCAATGTACATATTTACTTTTTCTCCGTCTTTCAAAGCTGTAATGTCATCTATGTTGGTAATGCCTGTAAAACTTCCTCCTACAGCGAGGTTGAACAGGAGATAGAAGTCATGATGGAAATATTCGTAACGTCCACTGATTTTGCTGATGTCGAATGTGTGGAATTTTACGTTGTCGATGCTTACGGTTAATGTATTCTCGTTCCATTCCAGCAAGTAAGAATGGTACTTGCCATCTTGTAAGCTTTGAGCTACATTGTCGGCATGGTATTCCTGACGGTGTCCGCTTTCATAGTCCGTACCGTAATGGATGGCGGTATTCAGGTAGGTTTCTGTCGTACCGGCAGTGATTCCGTTCTGTTGGCCCATTTCCATGATGTCAATTTCTCCACATTGAGGCCATGGCATGTCATTGTCACCCATCATCCAGAAAGCCGGCCATAATCCATTTGCGGTTTTGGGAAGCTTGATGCTTGCTTCTATCTTGCCATATTGAAAACTCTTTTTTCCCTGACTGTTTACTCGTCCGGAGTAGATTTTATCACCTTTGCGTTCGGCTGTCAGAATCAGCACAGATCTTCCTTCATCGGTTCCGACTGATACATGAGCTGCATCGTAAATCTGTAATTCCTGGTTTACCCAGCCAGCTTCATGACTTTCTTTGGTCCATACGCTTTCATCGAATGTTTCAAATTCGTCTTTGAATAAAAAGTTCTCCTGAGGTTCTTTTTGAGGTTCCAGATTGCCTTCGTTGGATGAGCAGGACTGATACATGGAACACATTAACAATAACAATAGAATTTTTGCCTTTTTCATATTACAGATGATTATAGGGTTAATAAACGTATTCTGCCGGAGAGGCTATTGCCCTTCCTTTTGGCTGTTGCAAAAATGTGAATTGTATGTGAAAAGGATGGTCAGATAGCTGACATATAAGGTTTGATTGCTGACAATTATGGGATATCTGATAGATTTATGCCTGTCGGTGATTGTTTTCTGACTATAATAAGGACGGATTTATCTTGTTGAAGATGACGAGCATATAAAAAATGGCGGTAAGTTTTCAGGCTTACCGGCATTGATAGGGAATAAATCTCAAGGTTGATTTTATGCTTGGATCAATCAGTCCGTATGGTCTTGTTCGTATTTGCTTGGCTGGATGCCAAACTGCTTTTTAAACAGCATACTGAAATATTTGACGTTGACGAATCCTGTATCGGTCGCAACTTCTGTTACATTTCTACCTTGCTTCAGCAGTTCGGCAGCTTTTTGAAGGCGTATGATGCGGATAAACTCTTGAGGAGCTTTTCCCGTCAGTGATTTCAGTCGGCTGTAAAAGAGTGTACGACTCATGGCCATTTCCTGACACAGGCTGTTGATGTTGAAGTCAGCATTGCAGATGTTTTCGATGACAAGCTGGGTTGCATGTAGTACAAATGCATGATCGTTCTCCGACAAAACAGGCTGGGCCTCTTCCGCTTGAGCATTGCTTTCCGTCTGTGCGATATGCTGATCAGGATATTCATGGTCTTTGGCTGGCGGGTTTCCTACTTCTTTAAGTACTTGCCTCATGATATAATCTCGCTGCCTGTTCCTGTTGTCGATGAGTCCCTGAACCTTCAGCTTTAGAATTTCTGTACTGAACGGTTTTGGAATATAATCATCGGCTCCTTTTTTCAATCCCTCTACCACTGCATCGTGGTTGGTTTTTGCAGTAAGGAGCACAAAGGGAATGCCGGCTGTTTCGGGATTTTCTTTCACCAGTTTACACAATTCATCTCCTTGTATGCCGGGCATCATGACATCCGATAAAATCAGGTCGGGATACTCTTTCGACAGATATTCGAGGGCCTCCTTCCCGTTGGGAACATCAATGACGCGGTAGTCGTGTTCGAAGGTTTTACGCAGATAGTAGCGAAGTTCTTCGTGGTCTTCTACAATCAGCAGGGTATTAAGTGCGTCTGTCCGCTCGTCTGTTTCGCCTCCTTCGTTTGCATTAGAAGAATGAGGAATCATATTTATATCATCGACATTCAATTCTCGGGATACGAGGGGAGTGTTGCTGGCAGCTTCAGGTCGTTGGGGTACAGCCTCGGCCTTTTGTAAGGTGACATAAAAGACACTTCCTTTGTTCAACTCTGATTCGTAGGTAATTCTCCCGTGTAGCATTTTGACAATACGCTGCACTTGAAGAAGTCCGAATCCGGTTCCTGCTTCTTGTGATTTCCGGGCATTGTCGGCACGGTATACACTATTGAATAACAGCTTTTGGTCTTTGGCTGGGATTCCTATGCCGGTATCCTTTACCTCAATCGTAACTTTTTGCTTGACACATGACAGCTTTAAGCTGACAGTACCTTGCGGCAGTGTATATTTGCATGCGTTGGATAACAGATTGTCGAGTAACATTTCCATTAAATGCAGATCGGCCAGAGCATATATTTCCTTATCGGGCAGCGACAAGTTCAGATGTAGTTGTTTTTTGTCGCAATACGACTGGAAGCTGGCACACTCTTCCGTCAGCAGGTCACTGATATTGACTGGTTTCAGGGCAATCGGCTTTTTATGTGCGTCTACTTTTTCAAATTCAAGCAATTGGGTGATAAGAGAATACAGCTTACGGGTATTGTTCCGCGCCATGTCGAGCAGGTAATGCGCCTGTTGAGGAAGTTTTTCTTCCTTGCTCAAATCCTCAAGCGGTGCCATGATCAGGGTGACCGGTGTTCTGATGTCGTGTGCCGTATCGATGAAGAACTTTATTTTATCTTCATCGTATTTTTTCTGTATCTGGTTGCTTTTGTATCGTAGGATAAAGTAGAATATACTTCCAATGACACAGATATAGCATATCCATGCAAGCCAGGAGTTCCACCAGGGTTCTGCTATCTTGATAGGAAGGCTTTGTTCGGAAATAATCTCTCCGTTGCTTTTTCTCAGACTGCGTACCTTGAGTAAATAACTGCCCGGTGCGACATTGGTATATCGTACGGAGCCGTTGGGTGATACATGACTCCATGATTTCTCATAGCCGTCGAGAATATACTGGTAAGCTATATCGTGCTGGAACCGATAGTTTATAGACTCGAATGTAACGGTGAAAGAGTTATGCTGATAGTCGAGTTTTACATCGTTGTCTAATAACATCTGGTAGATATGGGGATGTAGCTGTTTGGACTCTTGTGGATTGAGGTATTCCACTTTCAAGTCTGTGAACCGAAGAGGGGCCTTGTAGTCGACCATGGTTATGGCATCGGGAGTTATAAAAACGGCTCCACTGGTACTGCCGTATGCAAACCGTCCGTCGGAAAGGCGGATACAGGCTGATTTGTTGTATACTTTATCAATGTCGTATATGTAATTTAGATTCAATACCTTAAAGTCTTTGATAATAGCAAGCCCTTTGCCGGTACTTGCCCAGATGCAGCCTTTTGAATCTCGTTGCAGGCTGTATACGTCATTCGACAACATGCCTTCGTTTGTTGTGAATGTCTTCAGTTCGTGGGTGTGCATGTTATATAGGCTGAGTCCACCGCCTTCGGTTCCAAGCCATACGGTACCGTCGTTATTGAAGAGCATGGAAATAATGTATGCACTCGCATTTTGCTCGCTAAAGTCTTTGCTGGTTGCATACCGTTGAACTTTTCCAGTTTTTTTGTTGATGATGCAAAATCCGTTTACAGTAGCTACTGCGATTTGGTCGGGGCTGATGACTTCGATGGAATGAATCCAGTTGATATCATCGAACGTTTTCTGGCTCTTTCCTGATTTGGCTATCATTTGCAGACCTCCCTCCAATCCACCGATCCATAAATCCCCGTCATGGTCTTCTGTAACCGAGAAAATATAATTGGTTGTCAGTTCTCCGTTTCCCAGCGTAAGATGCCGGACAATCTCTCCCGACGAATCGAGCAAATACAGTCCGTCGCCATAGGTGCCGACCCAGATAGTGCCTTTTTCCCCTTTACAGAGTGTGACGACAACGGCAGACTTTAATTTATGGCTCCATGTATGAGTAGATGAGGCTTTCAGGATACTGATACCATCGTCGGTGCCGAACCAGATATCTCCATTGATATTTTCCTCTATGTCATTGATATTATTATTTGCCAGTGACTGCGGATTCCCTTTTTCATGTGTCAGTATGGTTACCGGGTATTGTAACAAAATGGCGACAGAAACTCCTCCGGTATAACTTCCGATCCAGATATTTCCCTGATGATCCTTGGTAACGGCATATACTCCGTTGCCTTGTAAGAATATATCGCTGCTGTCTTCCGTACTGATAAATAATTGTGCTCTTTCTGTCTGTCGGTTCACGGCATATACACCTCCGCCATCGATTCCTATCAGTATTCGCTGACTGTCGTATGGAGTGATGGCACGTATCGGGTTGAGAAAAATGAAGTTTTGTTTTTCCAATTGATGCAACGCCGAGGTTTTCAGGTCCATAATCCACAATCCACTGTTGAATGTTCCAATCCAGAGTTGCTGGCGCGAAGTGTCATAGTATAATGTCTGTATATTTTTGTCCTTCACCCATTGTTGTGAGTGGAATGGCTGGGTACACGATACTTGCAGTATTCCTGTGGACGTGCCGGCAAAGAGGGAATCGCCTGAGCAGATAATATCGTTTATGTATGGTCCTGAGATTACTGGTGAAACCTTACCATTGGTATCTTTCCTGTAAAGTCCTTTGCTTAGTCCAATCCATAATGTCCCATGAGAATCCATACATAGTTTGTTGAGGATGATTTCTCCGCTGATGCACTCTCCTAAGTATAGATCTTGTTCGAAACTGTCTGTTTTTGCAACGTACCGATATATTCTTCCCGTATGGTCGTAGGCCCATAATCCATATTGTTGGCTGTATAGCAGTTGTATACGTCTTCCTGCCATATCACCATAATAAAAGTTTCCTTGAAGGGTATAGTTCTTTACGCTCTGACCGTTGTAGCGATCTATTCCACTCTTGGTAGCGATCCATATTACACTATGTTTGTCTTCTACGATGGAAAATACTCGTTGACTACTAAGTCCTTCTGTATGTCCTATTTGCCTGATGTTGAACATGCCTTTAAGTAATCCCGCATGGAGTTCAGGACTTATGATGAAGGCAATGATAATGACTATATATTTTATCAGTAGTTTCATAAGATAAAGTTTAACAAAGGCGTAATCATTGCTGTAAAAAACATATACCAGCTTTCTTACAGCGTATAATATGAAATATGTCTGTTAGACCAATAAAAATGTTGGCACAAAAGTAATCAAATTAGTTCAAAAATACCAAATAAATGTAAACAATGCGTATGCTATCTATCCCTATTTCTGTCTTCCATTATTGCGTTGGCATGTTCAAGAGCCCAGTCTATTAAGGACTGGAGTAACGGCATCAGACTTTCTCCTCGTTCACTTAGCTTGTATTCCACTCTGGGCGGAACTTCCGGATAGACTTTCCGATGTATCAGTCCGTCGGCTTCCAGTGAACGTAACGTGACAGTAAGCATGCGTTGTGAAACTTCTCCAATGCTTTTCTGTATATCATTGAAACGCATGGTTCCGTTACTGTGAAGAGTGACAAGCACCAGCATTGCCCATTTGCTGCTGATACGACTGATGATATCGCGGATAGGGCATACGTTGATATGGTGAAAGTTTTGCATATATTAACAGTTTGTAAATAGTTGTTTTTCAATATTGCTTACTTTGATGTAACCGACTGACCTTTTTGTTCCTTCTTGTTTAACCCGTTTTTGTCGGATACATTTGCATTACAAAAGTAATAAAGTTACTAATAATAACTATTGTTTAATCTTTAAAAGGTAAAATTATGGCAAAACGTGTAGCTGTATTGGTCGTAAATCCCGTAAACGGAATGGGATTGTTTCAGTATTTGGAAGGTTTTTATGAAAATAAGATTGGGTATCGTGTCTATGCGGTGGCAGAAACAACTGATATTCGTACGAATTCAGGTATCGCACTTCGCACAGATGATACTGTAGAACATTTGAAAGGGCGTGCCGATGAGTACGATGCACTGGTCTTTTCTTGTGGAGATGCGATTCCTGTTTTTGGAGAGCATGCTTCAGAAGCTCCTTATGTTGCTATGATGCAGGTTATTAAGGAATTTGCAGAAAAAGGTAAACTGATGGCAGGATACTGTGCGGCTGCACTGATGTTTGAAATAGCCGGTGTGACAGAAGGCAAGCGACTTGCCCTCCATCCAATGGTAAAATCGGCTATAAGCAAAGGGATTGCTACGGATGCTGCGTATGAAATTGATGGCAATTTCTTTACGGCACAATGCGAACATACCCTGCCTTCGATGATGCCTCAATTGATTGAAGCACTGAAGAAATAAATCGATTAGGGTTGTATTTTATCCCACCCGGCAGCGTTATACCATGCGATGGAAGACTGACAGTATCTGTCCCACGTATAACTGATATTTCTGCCGGGGAAATACATACCCATACCGCAGAAACGTTCCGGATCTATTCTTAGAGTCATCAATGGATATTCTTCTCCATCCAGACAATCTTTAGCAATAACGGCCTTGTCTATACTGTTCTGTACGTTTGCAGGAACGACACCTCCGTTCAGTTGTGAGATGAGATCGACTACATCGAACGCAAAATATTGATATTGGCCGTAACCATATTGCTGAACTTGTGTATAATCTAAAGTTTGGAGTTCTGACTGATGGTTGAGGAGTTCCAATTGTATGGCTTGAGCTACTTCTCCCATTGCCGTACAATCTACTGCGGCATACGTTCCCCACCAGTTGTTTTCCTTATTAAATTGTATTGTTTCACTACAGATCTTTGCATAATCAATGGATTTATCATACAAATTAATAAAGAAACGGTCATAAGGAAAACCAGCTACAGGAGTTTCCATTGCAGAAGCTACACAGTAGTGAGTTGCATTGCGCAATTCATAAAAAACTTCCGCTGTGCCCATCATGCAGGCATCGAACAGCGTAAATTCCAGATTGCCATTGGGGAAACTTTGCTCTAAGGTTGTTGCCAGTTCTGGAATATCGATGGTATTGCTTTGTATACCGTCCCAGCCAAATGAACGTGACTGAACCGCAGTAGGAGAGGGAAGCCAGCCGCTGGCGTGAGAGCCAAAAATTAGTCCATAAGATTCTGCCGGAGCAATGTCCTGCATCATACGCAGATTCTCTTTCATAATATCGGGATCGGTGGCAATGCCAAGCCGTGCCTGATGGTGTTTTGCCTGTGCTATTACATTTTCTGTAGTCAGTGAGGAACCTGTTAATACTTCCTGACCATTTATCTTTCCGTATCCGTCAGTCTGAAATTCCAGAATTTCAGCTGTTTCCAGATATTTGTTGCTTGAATATGGTTTATAATATACCACGAGTGTACAGGTATCTTGTGCAGTAGAAAGACTTTGGTACATCCACTGTACATTTTTCATAATGTAATTGTCGAGGTTATTGTTGGCAACCAAGTAAGCAAGTATCACCCGTTTGGCACGTAGCGACTGATGATATCCAGGAATTTCATCAGAGCAAGCACCTAGAATCAGGAGTGAAACGATATATAGCAGGACTTTCTTCATGCTTAAGATTAATACAATTCGGCCTTCTTAAATGTAAATTCAGGATTTACGTCGAGAACCACGACGCTTTTATTTTTCTGGTATTTCTGTTTCAGTTTGTTTATTTCTTTTTGCAGGTTCTTTTTCTTCAGGTTGTAATAAACAAAGCAAGTCCGATTTTTAAGCTTGTTGTTCGATTCCAGATAATCTTTCAGTTGCATACTGTATTCTGCACGTCCTGCCAGTAGTCCTTTTTCATCGACAGATGCACTATCTACGTATTGTATATCGGTGAAATACACCAGTGAGTCGGAAAATGAAGCAGAAACTCCTGTTATATAGACTCCATATTTATGCTTGTCTTTCGGTGCTTTTGCCAGTGCGGGAAGAACGATAGATGCAACAAGCAAAAGACAAAATAATTTAAAATGTTTCATGTGTCTTAATTGTTTTGGTCACAAAAATAGACAATTACGCTAATATACGAAAAGGGAATAGAGAAAATTAACAAAGAAAAACGCATCGGCTAGAAAAAACAAAAGATGCAATAGTGTGGCATACTGCCCACTGTTGCATCCTGTTTTTTTCGGAAACGATCCTTATCTTATTACCCTAAATAAGATTTGAGCAACTTACTACGAGAATTTTGTCTTAATCGTCTGATGGCTTTTTCTTTAATCTGGCGTACGCGCTCACGAGTGAGCCCGAATTTGTCGCCGATTTCTTCCAACGTCATTTCCTGCGTGTTAATACCGAAAAACATCTGGATAATATCCTTCTCTCTTTCGGTTAGCGTAGAAAGTGCTCTGTCGATTTCCCTCGAAAGTGATTCATTAACCAAGGAACGATCCGCCATAGGGGAATCGTCGTTTACAAGAACATCCAGCAAACTGTTGTCTTCTCCTTCTACGAAAGGAGCATCTACAGAGATGTGGCGTCCTGAAACTTTCAGTGTATCCGAAATTTTATCTACCGGAATCTCCAGCTCATCGGCAAGTTCTTCCGGAGAGGGGCGTCGTTCGTTTTCCTGTTCAAATTTAGAGAATGCCTTACTGATTTTGTTCAGTGAACCTACCTGATTCAATGGCAAACGTACGATTCGAGATTGTTCTGCCAAAGCCTGAAGAATAGACTGGCGGATCCACCATACAGCGTAGCTGATAAATTTGAAACCACGAGTTTCGTCAAACTTCTCTGCTGCCTTGATCAAGCCTAAGTTTCCTTCGTTGATCAAGTCCGGAAGGCTCAAGCCCTGATTTTGGTACTGTTTGGCTACTGATACTACGAATCGCAGGTTAGCACGTGTTAGTTTCTCTAAAGCAGCACGGTCTCCCTTACGAATACGCTGAGCGAGTTCTACTTCTTCTTCGACGGTAATCAGGTCCTCACGGCCGATTTCCTGCAAATACTTGTCAAGAGAAGCGCTCTCTCGGTTAGTGATACTTTTGGTAATCTTTAATTGTCTCATTATTATACACCGAATTTGGCTACAAAAATACGAAAAAACTTTCGTATATACGACTTTCTATTAAGAAAGATTAAACATAAAATAGGGCTTTCTCCTTTCAACTGATAAATGAAATATGATTAACGGGCCTTTGACTGACTGAGATTTGCTTCAACTTGTTTTTATATGAAAGAAAACCAATGAAAAATGTTTTTGTTAATCTTTGAAATCCAGACTGAGTTGTATCCATCTAGTAATGTTTTTCGGATCTTTTTCAGGAGATTCCTCTTTAGGATTTGAAACTGAAAGTCCCAAAAGGCGTATAGGGCGATGCATATAATCGACCTCTGTTAGCAAATGTTTGGCAAGAGGCAGAATTTCCTTCAGTTGATACAGATTGCGGTTTACGCTTATACTGCGTGTAATTTGTGTGAAATCGTAGAATTTTACTTTCAGGGTAAGTGTACTGCCGCGGAAATTCTTTGCTTTTAATCGTTCTGCCAATTCGCAGGCTACGTGATAAAGCTCGATAATCACCGACGACTTCAGTGTGATGTCTTTTTCCAATGTGTGTTCGCATCCGATGGACTTACGTATCCGTACTGCTTCTACGGGGCGTAGGTCTATTCCTCGTGCAAAATCATAATATATTTTTCCAGCTTTTCCGAATTGCCTTGTCAGCATGTCCAAGGAACAATTGCGTAGTGTTGTCCCGTTATAGATACCTAATGTATGCATCTTCTGGGCTGTAACCGGCCCGATGCCCCAGAAGGCCTCTATCGGCAGTCCGGCAATAAATTCCTCGGCCTGGTCGGGATGTATGGTACATAATCCGTCGGGTTTGCGCAGGTCGGATGCTATTTTGGCTAGAAACTTGTTGTACGATACTCCGGCTGACGCGATCAGGTGTAGCTCCTCCCGGATACGCTGCTTGATTTCGCGTGCAATGTCCACAGCTAGTTCAATTCCTTTTTTGTTTTCCGTAACATCGAGGAAGGCTTCGTCCAGCGATATCGGTTCGATAATGTCGGTGTATTCATGAAAGATGTCGTGGATTTGCGCTGATACCTGCTTGTATACCTCCATTCTACCTAATACAAAAATCAGTTGCGGGCAGAGTTTCTGTGCCTTGACGGACGACATGGCAGAGCGTACTCCGTATTTGCGTGCTTCGTAGCTTGCCGTCGCCACTACACCACGCTTTTCGGCATGGCCTACAGCTATGGGCTTTCCTTTCAGCCCGGGATTGTCGCGCTGTTCGATAGAGGCATAGAAAGCGTCCATGTCTATATGTATGATTTTGCGGTTGGTACTCATGTCGATATAACGCTCTTTCATGCAAATTTAATGAAAGTTTTTTGGGCTATCATAAAATCATTTGTACTTTTGTGTTGCATTGAATAAACTAGCGAGAACAGTCATTATGATGAAAGATGAAATTAAAAAGGCATGTGAAGTCATGCAGAAAGGTGGCGTTATACTTTATCCCACCGATACAGTGTGGGGAATAGGCTGCGATGCAACCAACGAAGAAGCTGTAAAACGAGTGTACGAGATTAAGCGAAGAGCCGACAGCAAGGCGATGCTGGTGCTGGTTGACAGTCCGGTGAAAGTGGACTTTTATGTTCGCAATGTACCTCCTGTAGCTTGGGATCTGATAGAAATGACAACCAAACCTCTTACTATTATTTACGATGGCGCACGCAATCTGGCTCCTAATTTACTGGCTGAGGATGGTAGTGTCGGCATACGTGTGACGAGTGAGGCATTTTCTAAAGAACTTTGTTTCCGCTTCCGTAAGGCGATTGTTTCCACGTCGGCCAATATCAGCGGGCAGCCGGCTCCGGCAGTATTCAGTGAAATCAGTGAAGAAATCAAGAATGCGGTGGATTATGTGGTCGATTTCCGTCGTGAGGAAACAGGACATCCGAAACCTTCCAGTATTATCAAGCTGGGTGAAGGGGGAGTCGTGAAAGTCATAAGAGAATAAAAAATACGTGTCTGATGAAAACATCGCAAGATAAAATAGATTTGCTTCAGCGTTTCATCCAGTGGAGGGAAAAGCATATTACAAATAAACAGTTTGTTCTGATCTTGAGTTTCCTCGTAGGTATTTTTACTGCATTGGCAGCTTATGTGCTGAAGTTCCTGGTAGAATATATAAAGGAGTTCTTGACGGAGAATTTCGACCCGATGGGTGCCAACTGGCTGTATCTGGTTTATCCGGTAGCCGGTATCTTTATAACCAGCTTGTTTATCCGTAAGGTAGTGCGTGACGATATCAGTCATGGTGTAACCAAGATTCTGTATGCCATTTCACGTAAACAGAGCCGTATCAAGCGGCATAATATCTGGTCGTCTGTCTGTGCCTCTGCCATTACGATCGGATGTGGTGGTTCTGTCGGTGCCGAAGCACCTATCGTATTGACGGGTTCTGCTATCGGATCAAATCTGGGAAGTATTTTCCGTATGGATCACAAGACTTTGATGCTGCTGGTGGGATGTGGTGCGGCCGGTGCTGTTTCCGGTATTTTCAAGGCTCCTATTGCCGGTCTGGTCTTTACATTGGAAGTACTGATGATTGACCTGACAATGGCTTCACTGCTTCCCTTGCTGATAACCAGTGTGACGGCTGCTTCCGTTTCTTATTTGTTGCTGGGAACAGAAGCCATGTTTCAATTTCATCTGGATTATCCTTTTTCGTTAGCTCGAATTCCTTATGCTATTGGACTGGGTATATTCTGCGGGCTAGTGGCCTGGTATTTTACTCGTTCCATGAACTGGATAGAAGATATCTTCCGGCGGTATTCTAATCCGTATGTAAAATTTGTCATCGGTGGGACAATGTTGAGTATTCTGATTTTCCTCTTTCCTCCGTTGTATGGTGAAGGTTATGATACAATCAGTCTGTTGCTGAATGGAGAAACTGCTACCGATTGGAATACGGTCATGAACAATTCATTCTTTTACGGTCATGCCAATTTGCTGGTAGTATATTTGGTACTTATTATCCTCTTTAAAGTTTTTGCATCGAGTGCAACAAACGGTGGAGGTGGTTGTGGTGGTATTTTTGCACCAAGTCTGTTCCTGGGATGTATTGCCGGTTTCGTTTTCTCTTATGTATGTAACGAGTTTCATATTGGCAACACCTATATTCCTGAAAAGAACTTTGCGCTGATGGGAATGGCTGGCCTGATGTCGGGAGTCATGCATGCCCCATTGACAGGTATTTTCCTGATAGCGGAACTGACGGGAGGGTACGACCTCTTTTTGCCATTGATGATTGTTTCTGTATGCGCATATCTTACGATTATCGTATTCGAACCTCATAGTATTTACTCCATGCGTCTGGCCAAGAAAGGAGAATTAATCACTCACCACAAGGACAAGGCTGTATTGACCTTGATGAACATGGAAAGCATTGTGGAAACAGACTTCTTGAAGGTTCGTCCTGATATGGATCTGGGAGAAATGGTAAAGCGTATTTCACAGTCCAGTCGTAACCTTTTTCCGGTAGTGGATGCAAATGACAAATTAATAGGTATTGTCGTGTTGGATGATATTCGTAACATCATCTTCCGACAGGAGTTGTATCACCGGTTCCGGGTAGAAAGTTTCATGAAACCTCCTACCGCTCCAATCATCAATACCGATTCAATGGAAGATGTAATGAAAAAATTCGATAAGACTGGAGCCTGGAACTTGCCTGTCGTCGATGAAGATAATAAATACATTGGCTTTGTGTCTAAATCGAAGATGCTGAATACCTATCGTCAGGTTCTGGTAGATATTTCGGCTGAATAAAAAGCAAAAAAATATGGATAAGAAAGATTTAAGAATCGTATATATGGGTACTCCCGAGTTTGCCGTAGAAAGTCTGAAGAGACTGGTGGAGGGAGGATATAATGTAGTTGGCGTAATTACGATGCCTGATAAGCCGATGGGGCGTCACGGCAGTGTATTGCAGCCGAGTCCGGTAAAGCAGTATGCCGTATCGCAGGGATTGAAAGTGCTTCAGCCGGAAAAACTGAAAAATGAAGATTTTGTAGCAGAGCTTCGTTCGCTGCATGCCGATCTTCAGATTGTGGTAGCATTCCGTATGTTACCGGAAATAGTATGGAATATGCCTCGTCTGGGTACGTTTAATCTGCATGCTTCTTTATTGCCTCAATATCGTGGAGCCGCTCCAATCAACTGGGCAGTGATCAATGGAGATACGGAAACCGGTATCACAACCTTTTTCCTGAAGCATGAAATAGATACGGGTGAAATTATCGATCAGGTACGTGTTCCGATTGCAGATACTGATAATGTAGAAATGGTTTACGATCGTTTAATGCATTTAGGAGGTGATCTGGTCCTGAAGACGGTTGATGCCATTCTGGAAGGAAATGTGAAAACGACTCCACAGGAAGAGCTGGCAAAGGTGGAAGAGCTTCGTCCGGCTCCGAAAATATTTAAGGAAACATGTCGTATAGACTGGACGAAAGGAGTGAAACGGGTATATGATTTTGTGCGTGGTCTTTCTCCTTATCCTGCTGCGTGGACAGAATTGTGTCAGGACAATAGTGCTCCTGTAATGCTGAAAATCTATGAAACAGAGAAACAGTTCTGTGAGCATTCATTGAGTCCGGGAAGTATCGTTACCGACGGAAAGACTTATTTTAAGATAGCATCTACCGATGGATATGTTAATATTCTTTCTTTGCAACTGGCAGGCAAGAAACGTATGAATGTACAAGATTTCTTGCGTGGCTATCGGCATGCGGAAGGTGCGTATGTGAAGTAATTATAGAAAATGCCATTCAGAATAGTCCGGAAGAGAACGAAAACTGTTACTGAATGGCATAAGAGATATAAACTTAGAAACAACAAGATGCTATAAAACGTGAGGGATTTTCTTCAGTTTGCGTTCCTTGCGAATTAGTCTTTACGATCCATTCGGCACGCTTGTTTGCTCCACTATTATAAACGATTTTAAATCCCTTACATTCGGACTCCTTGTAGTCCGGAATACTTTCAAGTGTATAGGAAACAATTCCCCAAAGCCGTTCGGTATACGTGTCACCTTCGTTGTTGTGCCGAAATTCTACTTGTAACAGACCATTTTCATCTAATCGGGTGTCTGCATTCAATACAAGGCTGATCCGATGGCTGATGTTAGTGCTTCCGTAATATTCATACTGAATATTCAGATGCTTCTGGCTGATGGATGAGGCGGTAATTTGGATTGGAGCATTGCCATATATATCTTCTGTTCCTGCTTGTCGCAAATCGTTAGCTTTTTTAGTAAGTACTTTATTTACTCGAATCAGTTCGACAGAAGTGCTGTTTGACGTTTTCTCGGCTGTTTCTCCAGCGTATTGGAATACGGCCATAATTCTTTGACCGGTAGAATCTGTCTGGGTAGAGGTAATGAATCCCGGATTAACGGGAACCAGCGGGCCGTATGAATCCGATTCTATTATAATATCTTTTCCGTCAGCATTTACAGTTCCCAAAGTAGGATATACTGTTTCTGGTTCATTATCATCCAGACACGACGAGAATGTGGCACAGCAAAATAAGATACCAATAAGATGGTGAAAATATTTTTTTCGTTGCATAATTGGCTATTCTAATTTTAATTCGTTTATAAAATGTATAAAATTGCTCTTTACTGCATTTGTAATTGTTAAAAACACTTTAAGGTGAAAATTATTCTCCGCAATGTGCAGTATTTTTGCCGTCATTACATTTCATAGTAAAATGCAGATGAAAGCTGATATATCGGAGGAAGAATTGTCGTTGCAGTGTCAACGGGGAGATATGCAGGCGCGCCGCACCCTATATGAACGTTATGGTGGGGGGCTGATGGCGATATGTCTTCGTTATATTGGTGACCGTGAAACGGCAGAAGATGTCTTGCACGATGGATTTCTTCGTATTTTTCAGTCTATTAAGCAATTCTCCTATCAGGGAGAAGGCTCTCTAAAGGCATGGCTTTCGCGAGTGATGGTGAATGAGGCATTGGGATATTTAAGAAAAAAGAATGTACAGTTGCAACAGGAGGTTCTGATGACAGAGATACCGGATGTTCCTGACACGGATGACAGCGATTTGAATGATATTCCCCGCTCGGTTTTGATGAAATTTATTTCCGAACTACCTGACGGTTATCGTACAGTATTCAATTTGTATGTATTCGAAGAAAAAAGTCACAAAGAGATTGCCTCATTGCTCGGAATAACAGAACATACTTCATCTTCGCAATTTTATCGTGCCAAGAGTTTATTGATAAAGAAGATTAATGAATATAGAAAAAGGGAACTAAGATGAAAGAGAATGATAAATGGGTAGAAAACCTTCGAAATAAGCTGGAGGATTATTCGGAACCTCTTCCCGGACAATTGTGGGGGAAGCTGGAAGAAGAATTGTCTGCGCCACGCGTCATTCCGATGTGGAGGACACGACGATTTGTTGCTGCTGCCGCTGCTGTAGCAGTTGTAGCTGTCTCGTCGCTGATGTTTTGGTTTGTAAATTCTCCGACGGCAGATTATGTTCGCGATCAGCAACCTTTGGCCGAAGGATTGGAACAGCAGCATGTGTCTACGGATATACTTCCGAATCTGGCTGAGGAGAAAAATCCTTCTGTAACCTCTCGACCGATATTGGCAGTTGTGACTCCTGTTGCAGAAAAAGTCTGTCAGCCAGCTGAGGTGCAAATAATGACGAATGATTTGGAAAAGACAGTGCCTGAGAATGAACGTGAAAGTACTGGGGAAGAGAATAAGAAAGAGGAAAATGTGCTGTCGGCCGCGACGAAAGAAGATATGGCCGACAAGGAGCGTGCTTACCGTACGTTGAAAGCAGACCGTCGTCAGTTACAGCAGAATCAAGAAATGCTGATGGGCGTGAAAACAGAAAAAGGCCGTAAATGGTCAGTCGGAATCTCTGCCGGGAATACCCCTTATGCTTCATCCCGTTCGTTTGAAGGCATGAGTCGTCTGAATAGCCGTTCGCTTTACGCTAGCCCAATCAATATGGCAGCAGTGTCGGAAAATGATAATCAGACAGCTTATAGCCAGGTATTGTTTAATAATCGTGATCGTAGTACTACGACCAATGTACATCATAAAATGCCAGTTACGGTTGGAGCTTCGGTAAAATGGCATATTACCGACGGATGGGCTGTAGAGTCGGGCTTATATTATACGATGCTTTCATCTGATTTGCATTCTGGTTCCAATTCTTACTTGGAAGAAGAACAGAAACTACATTATGTAGGTATTCCTCTGAAGGTACACCGCTCGATATGGGACAGCCGTTGGCTTTCGTTTTATGCTTCGGCAGGAGGAATGGTCGAAAAATGTGTTTCTGGTGGAGTAGATGTGGTTTATGTAAACGGTACTTCAAATCGTAACATGGAACATAATTCGTTGGATGTAGATCCTTTGCAGTGGTCTGTATCTGCCGCTGCGGGTGTTCAGGTGAATTTTACAAAGAACATCGGGCTATATGCCGAACCGGGTATTGCCTATTATTTTGACGATGGCAGTGAGGTGGAAACAATCCGGAAAGAGCATCCCTTTAATTTTAATTTGCAGGTTGGATTGCGCTTCAGTATCAAATGAAAATACTCGTTTTTATCTTTATCATAGTTGGAATTGTATAAAAATGCTTATCTTTGCTTATCAGAACAATGCATTTACTAAGTTATGAAGCATGAATTGAAAATATCTCCATCGCTTTTGTCTGCCAATTTTGGAAACTTAAAAGACGATATTGAGCGGGTAAATCATAGCGAAGCCGACTGGTTGCATATAGATATTATGGACGGAGTGTTCGTACCGAATATTTCTTTTGGGTTCCCTGTTTTGAAATATGTAGCCGAATTGAGTGAAAAGCCATTAGATGTACATCTGATGATTGTACAGCCAGAAAAATTTATTCGTGAGGTCAAAGAACTGGGTACGATGATGATGAATGTACATTATGAAGCATGTACCCACTTACACCGTGTCGTGCAGCAGATAAAAGACGCTGGCATGCAGGCAGGGGTAACGCTGAATCCGGCAACACCGGTATCGATGCTAGCCGATATTATCGGTGATGTGGATATGGTTTTGCTGATGAGTGTAAATCCTGGCTTTGGCGGGCAGAAATTTATTCCGCGTACATTGACGAAAGTACGTGAATTGCGCGAAATGATCGACCGTACAGGCTCGGGTGCCTTGATAGAGGTAGATGGCGGCGTGAATCTGGAAACCGGTGCGGAGCTGGTTAAGGCTGGTGCCGATGTATTGGTTGCGGGCAATGCTGTATTTAAGGCTCCTGACATGGAAGATATGATTCACCGTTTGAAGAATTTGAAATAACTAAGTTGTGAGTTCTCGTTTCACATTTTATCCTCCCTTCCGGTTGTCAGTAGCACTGGCAACCGGAATTTTTTTATCTCATTGTTGGCAGGCGGTGAGAGAGTATCTGCCTGTGCTTCTTGTCTTATTTGTTATTTCCGTTCTTTTCTGCCTGTTTTTCTATCGTACAAGTACTTATTCCCGCCGTTTTGCTTTTGGCTTATCTGCTTCGTGCAGTTTTATGCTTTTAGGAGGAATCTTATATATCCTGGCTTGTAATAAGGTGAACTATTCATGGCCTTCTGCGGATTCTGTTTATGTGGGGACGATAACAGATATTCCTCATAACAAAGGGAAGGCCATACAAGCCACGGTTCATATAGAGCATCTGAAAGATACGCTTTCGCATGAGTGGAAGCCGGTAAACCGGAATATTATGCTTTACTGGATACCCGATTCCGCTCAGGTCTTGCAATGTGGTGACCGTATTTGTTTTTGCTCTCAGGTGCGGAAACCTGTGTCGGATGTGGATTTTTCCGGTTTTGATTACGGGCGATATTTGGAAATACAGGGCATTGGTGGAACTGCTGTCGCATTTGCCGGACGATGGCACCGGCTTTCGCAGTGTGGTGAAACGACATGGGCTCAGCATGCTTTGATGTTTCGGGAACAAATTGTTGCGACTTATCGTTCCTGGGGGCTGAAAGGAGATATTCTTGCGGTTGCATCGGCTCTTACGGTGGGGGATAAGGCCGAACTGACTCGCGAATTGAAAGCTACTTACAGCGCAGCTGGAGCCAGTCATGTGTTGGCTCTTTCCGGACTTCATATCGGTATTTTGACGATGATTTTATCCTGGCTGTTATATCCTTTGCGCCGTATTCGAGGTGGAAAATGGATGATAGGTGTTTGCCTTGTTTCTTTTCTTTGGGGATTTGCATTTCTTTCAGGTCTGAGTGCTTCGGTCGTGAGAGCGGTGACCATGTTTACGGTTTATACACTGGCTTCAGTTGTTTCAGAAGAACGTTTTTCTGGGTTTTCCGCACTTTCACTGGCAGCCTTTCTGATGTTGGTTTACCAGCCGATGTATTTGTTTGATATCAGTTTTCAGCTTTCCTTTGTTGCTGTTTTTTCCATTCTTTTGTTTTATCCTTTATTCAGTGGCCTATGTCACTTCCGTAATAAAGTTGCGGGGTATGTCTGGAATATTTTGTCGCTTTCTATGGCTGCCCAACTTGGAACCTTACCGTTCGTCCTTTATTATTTTGGTGCGTTTCCGGCTTATTTTCTGTTGGCTAATCTGGTTGTTGCTCCGCTTTCTATTTGTATTTTGGCTATTACTTTACTGGCATTGGTACTTTCTGCATGTAATTGCTGGATAGTAGCTTTTGTATCACAGGGAGTGGAGATTGCCGTACGGTTATTGAACGGGAGCATGGCACAGATACAGCATTGGTCGGGAGCCCAGATTTCATCTGTTTATCTTTCTGCCTGGCAAGCAATTCTGCTGGCGGTCTTGTTGTTGGCTTTGTGGCAATATTGTGTCAGCCGTCGTGCCCGTGAACTTATTGTTTCTCTGATATGTCTGAATGTTCTGTTTGTCAGCTTTGTAATGACTTCTATGAAAAAAACGGAAGATTATTTATATCTGACACGAGCCGGGGTATATACTAAGCACGACCGGCAGGTGAATGAGTTATTTTCTTCCTCCCATATTTACAAGGTGGAACATCTTTGTGTGGCTCTTTTGGACAATGGCACTTGGAAAAACCGGCAGACAGCGTATCCGTTATCTGTCGATTATGTATACATCTGCCGTGGATTCAAAGGCTCCCTGAAGGATGTCATCCCATTATTTCATATCGGTCGGGTGGTGCTCGATGCATCTTTAAGTGAAGCATATCGGGAAAAACTGAAACAGGAATGCGAAACTGCCGGACTGGATTACATAGATATTTCGGAGAAAGGTTCTTATGCTATTCTTTTGTAGATTAAGAATTAATTTGTAATTTTGCCTCTCAAATCAATTCGAAAATTTTTTATGCTGACGAAAGTTATACTTCAAGCCAATATTGATAAGGTTGCCAAATATTTTGAACGCGCCGACAAGATAGTAATCGTAACTCATGTTTCTCCCGATGGCGATGCGTTGGGCTCATCGCTGGGACTTTTTCATTTTCTGGAAACACAGGAAAAAAATGTTCATGTGATTGTTCCTAATGCTTTTCCTGATTTCCTTCGCTGGATGCCCGGAGCGAAAGATATCATTCGTTACGATAAGTATGCAGAATTTGCCGACCAACTGATAGCTGAGGCTGATGTGATCTGCTGCCTCGATTTTAATGCTTTGTCGCGTATAGACGAAGTCGCTAAACCGGTTGCGGCAGCTCCCGGACGGAAAGTCTTGATTGACCATCATTTAAATCCGGAAGATTTTTGTCGGGTTACCATTTCTCATCCTGAAATATCGTCTACTTCCGAATTGATATTCCGCCTGATTTGCCGTATGGGAAATTTTGAAGATATTACGCGTGAAGGAGCTGAATGTATTTATACCGGCATGATGACCGATACCGGAGGATTTACTTACAATTCGAATAACCGTGAAATTTATTTCATCATCAGTGAACTGTTGTCGAAAGGCATTGATAAAGACGAAATCTATCGCAAGGTTTTCAATACCTATTCCGAAGACCGTTTGCGTTTGATGGGATATATCCTGTACGACAAGATGCAGGTGCTTCCGCAGTTCCGCTCGTCGCTGATCTGGTTGACTAAGGAAGAACAAAGTAAATTCCATTGTGTAAAAGGAGATACAGAAGGATTCGTCAATATTCCTTTGCAGATGAAGGGGATATGTTTTTCGGCCTTTTTGCGTGAAGATACGGAAAAAAATATGATTAAGGTTTCACTTCGTTCGGTAGGTACGTTTCCTTGCAACAAGGTGGCCTCGGAGTTCTTCAATGGTGGAGGTCATCTGAATGCTTCGGGAGGTGAGTTTTACGGAACAATGGAGGAAGCGATTACCTTATTCAAGCAGGCTTTGGTAAAATACGAAAGTTTGTTGCTTAGTGAGACTGGGAAAAATTAAATAATCTGAATAAGCCTGTTGGAACTGCCGGTTCGGACAGGCTTTTAATGTAATGAAAAACATGAAAAAACTGAATGTATTAATTTTAGGTGTGAGCCTTTTGTTGGGCGCATGTGCTGTAAAGCCGACTTCTGAAGTTTATACTTCGGCAAGAGGTACGCAGTGGGAGTGGAATAAAGGAACAATTGTGGTTCATTCACCGGAACGTCCTGCCGGACAAAAAAGTGTATTGGGGCTGACCGTTCCGAAAATGGAAGTCGTTCGTGTTGGTTTTGTAGGACTGGGGATGAGAGGCCCTGGAGCCGTAGAGCGCTTTACACACATACCAGGTACCCAGATTGTAGCTCTTTGCGACTATGAGCAGGAACGTGCTGAAGCATGTCAGAAGTATTTAAAGGAAGCCTCTCTGCCTAAAGCTGCCGTATATTCGGGCGAAAAAGGATATGAGGAGCTCTGTAAACGGGAAGATATTGATCTTGTATATATCGCAGCCGACTGGCTGCATCATTTTTCTGTAGCGAAATGTGCCTTGGAGCATGGGAAGAATGTAGCGGTAGAGGTCCCTTCCGCCATGAATCTGGAAGAATGTTGGGCGCTGATCAATTTGAGTGAAACGACTCGTAAGCATTGCTTTATTCTGGAAAACTGCTGTTATGACTGGTTCGAAATGAATACCTTAAATATGGCGCAGCAGGGTGTGTTTGGTGAGATTATTCGTGCACAGGGAGCATATATTCACAATTTGGAAGCCTTTTGGGATTATTATTGGAAAAAGGGTAAAGACGATAAATTAGGATGGCGCCTGGATTATAACATGCGTCATCGGGGAGATGTATATGCAACGCATGGATTAGGTCCTGTGGCACAGGCACTCAATATTCATCGTGGCGACCGTATGACTACACTGGTCGCTATGGATACCAAATCGGTCGTTGGCAAGTCGCTGGTTGAAGAGCGTACAGATTCAGTCTGCAATCATTTCCGTAACGGTGACCATACTACAACGTTGATTCGTACAGCAAATGGAAAAGTAATCGAAATACAGCACGATGTCATGACTCCTCAGCCTTATAACCGTTTGTATCAGCTTACGGGAACGAAAGGCTTTGCCAATAAATATCCGGTAGAAGGTTATGCGCTGGATGCCAAACAGTTGACCGCGTCGGGAGTTCAGCCTAAAGTGGATGATTTGAGCTCACATGGATTCTTGCCAGAAAATGAGATGGTTGCATTGGTCGAAAAGTATCAACATCCCATCTTGAAGAAATATGGTGAAATGGCTAAAGAAGTCGGCGGACATGGCGGTATGGACTTTATCATGGATAGTCGTTTGGTATACTGCTTGCAGAATGGCCTGCCGCTGGATATGGATGTGTACGATCTGGCAGAATGGTGTTGTCTTGCCGAGCTGGGAGAACTTTCCATGGATAATGGTTGTGCACCTGTAGCCTTTCCCGATTTTACCCGTGGAGAGTGGAATGTGGTAAAAGGTTATAAGCATGCGTTTGCTGCTCCTGAGGATGAGGCCGAAGCAGCGAGAAAAGCTGCGGAAGCTACTGTCCGACTAAAAGCACAAGGTGCCAAGGAATGGGCCGAGAGTAAATAAAAGATTAACGAATGAGCCGAAGATAAAGGCTTCGAAACCGAAAATAAAAAAGTAATGAATGCTTTAAACAATGTGATTGCTCATTTTCCGGAAGTGAGAGAAATCGTTCAAATCAAACCTTTGACTTCCGGATTGATCAACCAGACTTATCTAGTGCAGACCAAAGATATATCGGCATCGGATTATATCTTACAGTGCATCAACCATCAAATCTTTACAGATGTAGATATGCTTCAGCACAATATAGAAGCTGTTACCTCACATATCCGGCAGAAACTGGAAGAGGCTCACGAAGACGATATTGACCGTAAGGTGCTCCGTTTTGTTAAAGCGGATAACGGCAAGACATATTATTTTGATGGGGAAAAATATTGGCGTATGTCAGTGTTTATTCCCGGTTCACAGACGCTCGATGTGGTTACTCCGGAATCGTCATACCTTGTCGGATTGAAGTTTGGTGAGTTTGAAGCTATGCTGGCAGATATGACCGAATCGTTGGGAGAAACCATTCCCGACTTCCATAACATGGAGTTCCGTTTGCAGCAGTTACGCGAGGCAGTACAGCAAGATGCGGCCGGACGACTGGAAAAGGTACAGGGACTGGTGGCAGATATAGAAAAAGATGCCGAAGAAATGTGCTGTGCGGAACGTTTGTATCGGGAGGGTAAGTTGCCGAAACGCATTTGCCATTGCGATACGAAGGTAAGCAACATGCTGTTCGATGAGCAGGGAAAAGTACTTTGCGTTATCGATCTGGATACGGTAATGCCGAGTTTTGTCTTTTCCGATTTTGGCGATTTCCTTCGTTCGGCAGCCAATACGGCTCCAGAAGACGAACCGGATTTAAGCAAAATACATTTCAGATTCGATATTTTTCAGGCTTTTGCCAAAGGATATATTGAATCAGCCAGAAGTTTTCTGACACCTGTTGAAATAGAGTTGTTACCTTATGCCGTAACCTTGTTCCCGTATATGCAAGCGGTACGTTTTCTGGCCGATTATATCAACGGCGATACCTATTATCAGATAAAATACGCCGAACATAATTATGTACGTACATTGGCACAATATACATTGTATCAGGAAACAAGACGTGCTATGCCAGAGATGAAGGCATATATCGCATTCTTGATGAAGTAATGTTTCTTGTCTTGATAAGGAGAATATAAGCTTGTGTTAAGGGCTGTTAATGCTTTGACTCGTTTTGAAATATATGAAGCATTTTGCTATTTTTGCGGCGTAAATAATATGAAAATGAAAAAGATAAAACTGTTTTTTGCGGTAGTTTGTGTAGTGGCTTGCTGTTTGCAGAGTTGTAATAATGGCAAGACTTATGCTGAAATGAAAGAGGACGAAGCCGATGCGATTAATGCATGGATTCTGAATCATGATTATCAGGTTATCAGCGAGAGAGATTTTTACAATCAGGATACAATCACAAATGAGAACCAGTTTGTGCTGTTCGAGGAGAGTGGTGTTTACATGAATATCATACAGCCGGGAGAAGGTACTTCTAAGTTGGCAGACGGGTATTACGAAATGGCTTCCCGTTATTTTGAAATAGCAATGCAGAATCGTGACGGAATGTTTGCTGTTGGTGATACGCTTTCTGGGAATATGAATTTGCTTGATTATCCTGCGTATAGGGTTAATTCCGGTTGGAGTTTATCTCAGTATATGCTTTATCCGGAAGTATATAAACTGACGATAAGAGGTTCTTCTTATTCTGCTGCATTTACGGAAAGTTATCAAATGTATTCTATTTATGGTACGACCTCTGTACCGTCTGGATGGTTGATCCCGTTGAAATATATAAAACCGTCTCGTACCACCTCTTCTGAAAAAGTTGCGCGTGTACGTCTGATTGTACCACACGGACAGGGAACCAGTCAGGCATCGCAGTATGTATATCCTTGCTATTACGAGATAACTTATAATTTAGGTAAATAATGACACTGATTAAATCTATATCTGGCATCCGGGGTACTATCGGAGGAAAAGCGGGAGAAGGATTAAATCCGCTGGATATCGTAAAGTTTACTTCGGCTTATGCCACGCTGATTCGTCGTACATCGACGGTTGGCAGCAACAAGATTGTTGTAGGACGTGATGCCCGTATTTCGGGTGAAATGGTGAAGAATGTAGTTTGTGGTACTTTGATGGGAATGGGCTTCGACGTGATAAACATCGGTCTGGCCTCTACACCTACTACCGAACTTGCTGTGACAATGGCAGGCGCATGTGGTGGTATCATTCTGACTGCAAGCCATAATCCGAAACAGTGGAACGCACTGAAATTATTGAATGAACACGGTGAGTTCCTGAACGCAGCCGAAGGTCAGGAGGTTCTTCGTATTGCTGAAGCAGAAGCGTTCGAATATGCAGACATCGACCATCTGGGTTCTTATACAGAAGATAATTCCTATAATGAAAAGCATATTGACAGTGTACTGGCACTGAAACTGGTGGATGTAGAAGCAATCCGTCGTGCTAATTTCCATGTAGCAATAGATTGCGTAAACTCGGTTGGAGGAATCATATTGCCGCAGTTGCTTGAGCGTCTGGGTGTACAGCATGTCGAAAAGCTGTATTGTGAACCTACAGGAAATTTCCAGCATAATCCGGAACCTCTTGAAAAGAATCTGGGTGATATCATGAACCTGATGAAAGAAGGTAAGGCTGATGTGGCTTTTGTGGTCGACCCGGATGTAGACCGTCTTGCCATGATTTGTGAAGATGGAACCATGTACGGTGAGGAATATACACTGGTGACCGTTGCCGATTATGTACTGAAACATACACCGGGCAATACCGTATCTAACTTGAGTTCTACACGTGCTTTGCGTGATGTCACTCGTAAATATGGCATGCAGTACAACGCAGCTGCCGTAGGAGAGGTAAATGTGGTTACCAAAATGAAAGAAACAAATGCCGTTATTGGTGGTGAAGGAAACGGTGGAGTAATCTATCCGGAGTCACACTATGGACGTGACGCGCTGGTAGGTATTGCTCTTTTCCTGAGTCATCTGGCACACGAAGGCAAGAAAGTTTCCGAACTTCGTGCTTCTTATCCTAACTATTTCATCGCAAAGAACCGTATCGACCTGACTCCTCAGACAGATGTAGATGCTATTCTGGCTAAAGTGAAAGAAATGTATAAGAATGAAGAGATAAACGATATCGACGGTGTGAAGATTGATTTTCCTGATAAATGGGTTCATCTGCGGAAGAGCAATACCGAACCGATTATCCGTGTATACTCTGAAGCCGCTACCATGGAGGCTGCCGACGAACTGGGTAAGCAAATCATGGACATCGTTTATAGTTTGGCTAAATAAAATTCAATAGAATATGTGGAATAAGTGTGCTGCCTTGAGGTAGCACACTTATTTTTTATGCTTTTTAGTCTTTCACTTTCATCACTTCGTGGTCTGTTTTTGTATTCTTTTTAAACTCACTGGGCGAAATGCCACAACATCTTTTAAAAAACTTGCAGAAGGAAGCCTGATCAGAAAAACAGAGTAACTCTGCAATGTTTTGTATCGACTGGTTAGGATTTTGTAAATAAGCCTTTGCCTCTATGATCAGATATTCATCTATGATTTGTCCCGCCGATTTATCATAAACTCTTCTTGTTTTGGCCGAAAGTGCATCCGATGAAACGCACAGCTGGTTGGCATACCATTTTACTTCATGATGGTGGCGGCAGTTTGTACGTACCAAGTGCACGAAGTGTGAGAGAATATCGCTCCATAGCTGTTGTTCGTCTACTACTTCATTTTTATACACTTCGAAAACAGCATTCCATATTTCGAGCTGAAGCGTACGCAGCATGTTTTCCATGACTTCATAACGGAAGTGATATTCCGGTTATTTGATGATAGCCGTCAGTAAATGCAGACCGAGAATAATCCGTTGTACAGTTCCTTCGTTGAGTGGGACGAAAGGTTTTTGCGCATATTGGTAGATGAGCCCTCCAAACTTGGAACGGATGCTTTCTGATACTTTTATAAAGAAACTTTGCTCCGTAGTAACGAAATATCCTTCAAAGTCCTTGCTGGTTTTTATCTTTTTCCATGGGTAGATAAGGATGAAATCGATATGTGCCGGAGCTTGGATTTCAATATAATCTCCGTTTATCTGAAAATTTAGTTTACCTTTTGAAACAAAGAGGAAAGTTGGATGTGATTCTTTCAGTAAGTTCGAGCGGAGCACATCTTCTCCTTGTGCTTTGAATATGGTCATTTTATCGTTTGCCGCTAGTTCCTCAACTTGTCCGTTTGCTATAGCTTTGTCGTTAATCCATTGAAGAATAATGTTATCTTTCATTGTGTTAAGTGTTTTTGGAAGCGATAAATGTAAGCATATATTTCTATCGTAAAAAGTGCTTTTACGTGTTTTATATTTTCTAAACAGAAAAATTCCTAAACGTCGGTTTGGGGCAACTCTCTTTCGGTTTAAGACAAATCATTTGCTGATATCGCCTTTTACCTTTACGGCGGATTTTAACTAAAAAGAAAAGGAAATGAATAGATTGTTTTTACCGATGAGTTTCGCTTCTTTCTCTTTGGCGCTGCTTTTTACAGCATGCAGTCAGTCGACAGGACAGCAAGGAGGAGGTGAATACAAGCTGATAACAGTAGAAAAAACAGACCAGACGCTGACCAGTGCTTATACGGCAGTCATCAAGGGCAGGCAAAGTGTAGAAATACGTCCGCAGGTAAGTGGTACTCTTACGGATATTTGTGTGAATGAAGGAGCTAAGGTTCATAAAGGACAGACCTTATTCATTATCGATCAGGTTCCTTATCAGGCAGCCTTACAGACGGCATTGGCAAATGTGAAGAGTGCGGAAGCTGCCGTTGCTACGGCCCGACTTACAGCAGACAGTAAGGAAGAATTATTCCGGGAACATGTTGTTTCCGATTTCGACCGTCAGACGGCGCGCAACTCCTTGCTGGAGGCAGAAGCTACGCTGGCACAGGCAAAAGCCGAAGAGGTGAATGCCAGGAACAACCTTTCGTATACCGTAATCAAAAGTCCGGTCGACGGGGTGGCTGGCATGTCGTCCTATCGTGTAGGAGCGTTGGTTAACTCTTCTATTACTACTCCCTTGCTGACGGTTTCGGACGACGAAGAGATATATGTTTATTTTTCCATGACCGAACAGCAGATTCTTTCGCTTGTCCGCCAGTATGGTACCATGGATAAGGCTCTGGCAGGAATGCCTGAGGTGGAACTTCGCCTGAGTGACGGACAAATGTACGGGCATAAGGGAAAAATTGATGCCATCAGTGGAACGACGGATACGGAAACGGGAGCGATTACCCTGCGTGCTGTTTTCCCGAATCCTGAAAGAATGCTCCGAAATGGAAGTACAGCGACGCTTATCTTCCCTTACGTGAAAAAAGATGTGTTTGTTATTCCTCAGGAAGCTACATTCGAGATACAAGATAAAGTATATGTCTATAAAGTGAATAAAGAGGGTAAGGCAGAGTCGGCACAGGTTACAGTGTTCCCGCAAAACAACGGAACAGAGTATGTTGTAGAAAGTGGCTTACAGCAAGGTGAAACGATTGTTGCCGAAGGAGCCGGACTGATTCAGGAAAATACGCAGGTGACGGCTGCTTCATCGGAAAAAGAGTAAGGAAAGGAGGGTATTATGAAACTGAAGACATTTATAGACCGTCCCATCTTGTCGTGTGTGATTTCTGTGCTCATCCTGATGCTGGGAATCATTGGACTGAGTAATTTGCCGATGGAGCAGTATCCGGACATTGCTCCGCCTACCATTATGGTTTCGGCAACTTATACCGGAGCTAACGCGGAAACGGTTCAGAAGAGTGTGATTGCTCCGTTGGAGGAAGCGATTAATGGTGTAGAGAATATGACTTATATGACGTCTACTGCTACCAATAACGGGTCGGCTTCCATTACCGTTTATTTTGCACAGGGAACCGATCCGGATATGGCGACCATCAATACGAAAAACAGGGTGTCGGAAGCTGAAGGACTTCTGCCTGCCGAAGTTACCAAGGTTGGTGTTACGGTCGAAAAACGTCAGAACAGTATGGTCAAGATTCTGGCACTTTACAGTGAAGACGACAGTTATGACCAGAACTTTATCAATAATTATTTTAAGATAAACGTTGAGCCTCGGTTGTCGCGTATCACCGGTGTAGGTAACGTGAATGTGATGGGTGGAGATTATGCGATGCGTATCTGGATGAACCCGCAGGTCATGGTACAATATGGACTGGTGCCCAATGATGTGACCTCACTGCTGGATGAACAGAATATCGAGGCGGCTACCGGAACCTTGGGCGAAGATTCAGAAAACACTTTCCAATACACATTGAAGTATCGCGGACGTTATGAAACGGAAGAGGAGTTTGGCAACATGGTAATCAAGGCACTTCCGTCGGGAGAAGTACTTCGCCTGAAAGATATTGCACGGATTGAACTGGGAGCACAGATTTACAGCTATAACAGCCAGATAGCAGGACATCCGGGAGCTACCTGTATGATTGCCCAGACAGCCGGATCGAATGCCAATGAAATAGTGAAAGAAGTAGATAAGCTGGTAGAGGAAATTTCGAAGGATCTGCCGAAAGGTCTGGTACTTACTGATTTGATGAGTACGAAAGACTTTCTTGATGCTTCTATCCACGAAGTGGTAAAGACGCTTATAGAGGCCATCATCTTGGTGATTCTGGTTGTTTATTTCTTCTTGCAAAGTGTTCGTTCTACCATTATTCCGTCGGTGTCTATCATCGTGTCCTTGGTGGGTACATTCGCCTTTCTCTATGTAGCCGGATTCAGTTTGAACTTGCTTACGCTTTTTGCGCTGGTATTGGTCATCGGTACGGTGGTCGATGATGCTATCGTCGTGGTAGAAGCGGTGCAGGCAAAGTTCGATGAAGGGTATCGTTCACCTTACAAGGCAACTCTGGCAGCGATGGACGGCATTTCAGCAGCTATCGTGACTACTTCACTGGTTTTTATGGCCGTGTTTATTCCTACCTCTTTCATGGGAGGAACCAGTGGTATTTTCTATACCCAGTTCGGACTTACCATGGCGGTGGCTGTCGGTATATCTGCCATCAATGCCCTGACACTGAGTCCTGCTTTGTGTGCCCTGATCATGACACCGCACATGGATAAGCAGACGGGGAAAAAACTGAGCTTTTCAAGTCGTTTTCATCATGCTTTCGAGGCCTCTTTCAACCGCCTGGTGTTGAAATACAAAAATGGAGTTTCGTTTTTCCTGCATCGCCGATGGCTGGCATGGATCGCGTTGGTCGCAGCTTGTGTATTGCTGGTGTTCTTTCTTCGTACGACGAAGACGGGACTGGTACCCGATGAGGATATGGGAACAGTGTTTGTCAATGTAACTACCCCACCGGGAAGCAGTCTTGCCCAGACGAAAAAGGCGATGGAGCAGATAGATGAGCGTATCCGGAAGATTCCTCAAATCGAGCTTTATAGTAATGTGAGTGGATATAGTATGATGGGAGGACAAGCCGCCTCGGGAGGTATGCTGATTATCAAGCTGAAGCATTGGGACGAACGTACCAATCCGGAAGATGATATCAATGCTGTGCTGGCTCAGATTTATGCACGTACGGCAGATATAAAGTCGGCTAAGCTCTTTGCTTTTGCACAGCCTACCATTCCCGGATATGGTATGGGTAGCGGTTTCGAACTTTATGTACAGGACCGTGCCGGAGGGGATGTGAATACCTTGCAGAAATATTGTCAGAATTTTATTGCGGCTTTAAACCAGCGTCCTGAAATATCGATGGCTTATACCACTTTCGATACCAAGTTCCCGCAGTACATGGTAGAAGTAGATGCGGCAAAATGCAAGCGGGCCGACATCAAGGTTTCCGATGTGCTGAGTGTACTTTCGGGTTTCATTGGCGGTAACTATTCTTCCAACCTGAACCGCTTCTCGAAACTTTACCGTGTCATGATTCAGGCCGACAAGAATTACCGTCTGGATACAGAGTCATTGAACAACATGTTTGTACGTACAGGTAGCGGAGAGATGGCACCAGTAGGACAGTTTGTTACACTGACCAAAGTGTATGGAGCCGAAACGCTGACACGTTTCAATATGTATACGTCTATTCCGGTGAACGGAATGCCGGCCGACGGATACAGTACGGGAGATGCTATTCGGGCGATTGAGGAGGTTGCTGCACAGACACTTCCTACCGGATATGGTTATGAGTTCGGTGGTATTACACGTGAAGAGGATCAGAGTTCGAGCAATACGACCATTATTTTCATCATTTGTGTCTTGTTCGTTTACCTGATTCTGTGCGCTTTGTACGAGAGTCTGTTTATTCCGTTGGCAGTTATCCTGTCTGTTCCGTTCGGGTTAATGGGAAGTTTTCTCTTTGCCAAATGCTTCGGGCTGGACAACAATATCTACATGCAGACAGGATTGATTATGTTGATCGGTCTGCTTTCTAAGACGGCTATTTTGTTGACGGAATATGCTTCTACCCGTCGTAAGCAAGGAATGACTATCGCTCAGGCGGCTATTAACCCGGTCACTGGAGGCCAATACGGACTTGAATGTGGCGAGATTGAAGGTAGAGGAGGCTCAGGCTTCACTGACATCGGCACGGTTGGCTTATTTGCCTTCCGTACAGCTCGATCCGGAAGGCTCTTTAAGTAAGGTAAAGGGTGGACAAACCAGCAAGACGTATTCTCTTGGAGGTTCGGCAAGCTGGGAAATCGATTTGTTTGGCAAGCTGACCAATGCCAAGCGCAGTGAGCAGGCTGCACTGGAGCAGAGTGTTGCTTACCGGCAGGCTGTACAGACTCAGCTGATTGCTACGGTAGCCGAAAGCTATTATACGTTGTTGATGCTGGATGAGCAGATTGCTATTACATCCGAAACGATAACAAACTGGAAAGAATATATTCACAGCTTGCGCGTACTGATGAAATCAGGTCAGGCAGACCGTGCGGCAGTCAGTCAGGCAGAAGCTTCCCGTTTGGGAGCAGAGGCCTCCTTGCTCGATTTGAAGCAGCAGACAGTGGAAATGGAGAATACACTTTGTTCGCTGCTGGCATGGTCTTCTCAGCATATAGAACGCAGCTCACTCGATTGTCAGCGTTTCCCGCAGAAACTTTCGGTGGGTATACCGCTGGAATTGCTGTCACGCCGTCCCGATGTCATGCAGGCAGAAGCCGAGTTGAAACAGGCCTTTTACGGAGTCAATCAGGCAAGATCGAATTTCTATCCGAGTATCACCTTGAGCGGCTCAGCCGGCTGGACAAACAGTGCCGGAGCTGTTGTTTCCAATCCCGGTAACTGGTTGTTTCAGGCTATCGGTTCGCTTGTACAACCTATCTTCAACCGGGGTAAAAACATTGCTAATCTGAAAATATCGAAAGCACAGCGGGAAGAAGCATTGCTGCAATTCCAGCAAACGCTTCTCGATGCGGGCGGAGAAGTGAACAATGCTTTGAACCAATGGCAAAACGCCCGGCAGAAGGTTGTGCTTGATGAACAGCAGGTTGAATATCTGTCGGTTGCCGTTCACGATACCCGTTTGCTGATGGAACATGGCACGACCAATTACCTGGAAGTGCTGACAGCGCAACAGTCGCTCTTGTCTTCTCGTCTGACAATGGTTTCCGATAGAAATTCGGAAATACAAGGTGTTATCAGCCTTTATCATGCGCTGGGTGGAGGAACAGGCAATTAATTTTTTTCGCAACATATTCATATTTTTTGTTCCACCCTGTTCGTGAGGAATAGGGTGGAATTTTTTGTCCACTATACAAGAAGGATGAAATTGTTGATGTATGGTTGCTTTCATTAAACGATGTCAGTTAAGTGAATGACTTAGTACATAGATAGCCAAACATAATTTGCATGTAGACTTTGGGGAATACAAAAAAGCCAACTAATTCATGGTTTGCACTATGAATTAGTTGGCTTTTTATGTTTTTGATAGGATATCCTATTCGCTTAAGGCTGTATTGACGGTTGTTTCATAAAGCGGGAACGACCAGCAATAAGTTGTTTTATCGGATGGAGTAGCAACGACAGTCCAGCTTCCATCTGTTTGTGGGTGACGGTAGTCTTCTGCTCTTCGTGAAATATCATAACCACGAAGCCCTTCTGCCATGAACTCCCAACGACGTTCATTGTCGATGACCGTCCAAAGTGCTTCACCTGTTTCTGTATACGTTACAAGAGGATCCTGATCTGCTGGAATTGAACGGGTACGAACCTCTTTTACATATTTAAGAGCCATAGGTTCATTGTCTTTGTTGTAGTAGCATTCTGCAAGGTTCAGCAAAATTTCTGCATAACGGAATACCGGAATCCACTCATATCGGGTAGAGCGTTCGTTGTATTTTTCACAATACATATAGCCTCGTTCATCTGTGTAGAGAAAGTTTGTACGAGCGTCACCTTTGATACCATAAGTGGTTGCAATGCCATTGATGTTGTTGACAACGGTAATCTGTCCTGCTTCATGATAAAAATATCCAACCGGATGGGTCTGGCTGTTCGATTTATCGCTTTCACTCATCGGGATTGAGAAAATGTTTTCAGCTGTCAGTGCATAAGGCGCGTCGAACATGGTAGCGATTGAAGGAATCAATGAAAATCCAGTGATGGCATCTCCTTCAGCAATGGCGGCATCCCAATTCTCCATACACATATATACTCGCATTCGGAGAGCATGTGCCGATGCCTGTGATGCTTTGGTTGACGAAAAACCACTCGATTCATAGTTCGCAGGCAATGCGTCAATCTCTTCGGTGTCGGCCAGTATCTGTTTGAATACTTCCGAAATAGTCGATGCCGGACATGCATTGTGTCCTGCACCCGTCACAGCTTCGATTCTTAAAGGCACATTCGATGCATTGGGATCGGTTTTATAGGGCAAGCCATATAGCTGGCTCAGGTAATAATAGGAAATTGCCCGGACAAATTTACATTCCTGAACATAGCGGCGGGCTGTTTCTGCATCGCACGGTAACGAATTCGCATAAGTCTTCTCGATACCATCGATAAGCGTGTTTGCATAATTAATGGCCAGATATGCGTTACGGAATAAGGCATCGTTTTCGATACTTGATGCATTTACCGCATGGCTGTAAGTATCACGCATGGTATAACCATTGTTTCCATAATTAATCATATCATCCGAACGGTTATCGCCGGCTAATGTAGCAAAGCCTCCCAGAAAATAACCATCACTTACGTCATCGCTGCCTTTCAGAGCTGTATATACTCCTTCCACTGCTGCTTCAAGTCGTGTGGCACTTCCAAAGATGGATGCTTCTGTAACTTTCAGATCGGGGGTCTTATTGATAAAGTCCTCGCTGCACGCGGTTGCAAAGCCCATTGTAACCGCTGCTGCTATATAGTAGATATATTTTTTCATATTGTTGGAACATTAAATTTTTAGAATGATAAGTTAACACCAAAAGAATAGGTTCTTGTCAATGGAGCCGTATTTTTATCGATTCCGGAAATGGTATTCGAGCTATCAGCACGAGAGTTGATTTCTGGGTCCATACCGCTATATCCTGTTATGCAGAACAGGTTTGTTGCTGTAGCGTAAAGACGGAGCTGCGAGATACCGATTTTTTTAGACCAGTTCTTTGTATTGAAAGTATAGCCAATCACAAGGTTTTTCAAACGGAGGTAATCACCATTCTCGATAAAGTCGCTGATAGGATTAGCCGAACCGTTCGAATAGTTATCATTCACTTCTGGTTTTGCGTAATCGGATACATCTCCCGGCTGTCTCCAGATTGTTTTATAAACATCGGTAGAGTTATTCCAGAAACGCATATCCGACATGGTTGCTTTCATACCGTTATAAATTTTGTTGCCACCGGAAAACTGGAAGAAGAGTGTGGCATCCCAGCCTTTCCAGCTAAAGTTGTTTGTCCATCCACCATAGTACGTCGGTTTGGTATTACCCATGATATGTGGGTTCCAGTCGTCAATATCCAATGCTTCACCTGTGGTCCGGTCATAAACTGATGCTCCTTGTCCATAAGTGTAAACCAGTAAAGCCTCACGGGTAGCATTGCCGTTCGCATCGTCGAGCAATACGACACGACGTCCTGTTTCCGGATCAACGCCTGCTGTTGGATAAACATAGAGTTGTGCCATAGACAGACCTTCTGTTGTGATGTTGTTGGCTCCTGTACCGTCTTCTATGATATCACTTTCCAGTTCGAGTACTTTATTCTTTACAAAGGTAAAGTTTACACTACTATCCCAGGAGAATCCATTGATGTGCAAGATGTTGCCACCCAGCGAGAACTCCAGACCCTGATTCTGAGCTTTACCGAGGTTGGTGG